>RCNI01001888.1_pt1 | contig 15232 bp, 14 predicted proteins | sample 2041151 | NCBI WGS metagenome assembly RCNI01 (sample SAMN09708214, study PRJNA481090) | feces metagenome | isolation source: feces | place: Antarctica: Albino Rookery | reverse complement strand
CCTAGACAGCAGCAATCAGGACTTGGTCTATGTGGGGCGACTTCGCCCGGACCTGACCGACGACCATGCTATCTGTCTGTGGTGCTGCGGCGATCAGGTGCGAAAAGGGGCTGCTACCAACTGTATCCAGATTGCCGAGCGAGTCATTCAGACACGGTAAGCAAACCCAAATAAAACAGCAGCACCACCCACTGGGCCGTGCTGCTGTTCGGTCTATTCAATCGTGTGTAGGATTGAACATTGCAGGCTGAATATGGGGGCAAGGGACTTCAACCTGGTTCGGCACCCCTTTTTTCCATAAAAAAACGCAGGAAACCTTGCACTTCGTTATGGTTAAGCATTGTTCTTAAAGACAAAGAGCTTACTGAAGATATAGTTGAGGATAACGACTACCACTTGCACCAGAATCTTTGCCAGCTTGTCGTTCATGCCCATGACCGTTACCGTGAGGAACATGCAGCCCATGTCGATGAGCAGGGTGCTTGCTCGGGAGAGGTAAAAGGTAACGGCTTCTTTGAGCCGATTTTCGTTCCGGCTGCGGAATACATATTTGCGGTTGGTAAAGTACGCAAAGGTGACGGCGGCAATCCAAGACAGGACATTGGCCAGCTGCAGCTCGATGCCTACATGCGGATCGAGGAAGGTCAGTACGCAGCCATAGTACACACCGAGGCTCACCACGGTGGTAAGTCCGCCCACAATCAGATAACTGATGATTTCGTGGTACTGCGCATAAATCTGTTTGATGCGTTCCATAGGGACTCCTTAATTCTTTCGCTGAGAGATGATGTATCGGGGACGGCCTTTGACTTCTTCGTAAATCTTGGCGATATAGTACCCGATGATGCCCAGACTCATCATAATGATGCTGCCGGTGAAGCACTGCAAGATAATGACGGTGGTAAATCCGCCCAGAGCAATGCCCATAACCTTTTGGTACAGGGCAACGACCGTCAGGATCACCGACGCAATGAACATCAGCACACCCAGAACGGTGACAATCTGCATAGGGGCACTGGTGAAGGCCGCAATATTGGTGATGGCGTACTTGGTGAGGGATTTGGTGGACCATTTGGACTCGCCGGCCTCACGCTCCTGCACATCGTATTCCACCTGCGTGGTGGTAAAGCCCACCCAAGCGGACAGGGCACGGAAAAAGGCGTTTTTCTCCTGCATATTGAGCAGCACATTTACGGCTTTGCGGTCCAGCAGCTTAAAGTCGGAGGCACGGGACATATCAATGTTCGTGGCCTTACTGATGAGCCCGTAAAAGCACTGTGCGGCAAAGCTGTGCAGTCCGCTTTCTTCGCCACGGCTGCGTTTTACGCCTTCCACGACTTCGTAGCCCTGTTCCCAGAGACGGTACATCTCCACAATCTTCTCCGGAGGATGCTGCAAGTCGCAGTCGATGACCACAACGCAGTCGCCTTTGGCTTCGGCAAGTCCGGCAAACATAGCTGACTCTTTGCCAAAATTGCGGGAAAACTGAATGCCGCATATGCGTGTATCACGCTGGGTCTGCTCGCTGATGCGATTCCATGTATCGTCCTTGGAGCCGTCGTCAATGAACAGCAGTTCGTATTCAATTTGTGCCTCGTCCAGCAGACTGCCGATGGTGGTGGCCGTTTTGGCAATCATCTGTTCTTCGTTATATGCCGGGATAACAACTGACAGCATAGTGAATCTCCTCTTTTGGGGAAAGTTAATCCACCTGCCGCATCCGTCCGTGGGACGAGTGGGGCAGGCGGGAATGGTATTGGATTAGAACGAGCGGCGGAACAGCTCTTCTGCGGGGGCTACGCCCAAGTGGTCCTGGACATACTGCCAGTTGGCAACGCCCATTTCCTGCAGACGGTCGGTGTCGTTATACAGCTCGATGACCTTCTGGGAGAAGGCTTCGGGGGTGTCGGTATTTTCGATGCAGGCTTCAATATCGGGAATGCCTTCGGTACCGATGGCGGTGGAGACGATGGGCAGACCGTTGTACATAGCTTCCAGCACCTTGCCCTTTACGCCTGCGCCGAAACGCAGAGGCACAACGCTCAGTCGACTGTTGCGGTACATCTGTTCCAAATCTTCATCGCTCAGGAAGCCGTGGACAATCACATGGTCGTTTGCCAGAGCTTCAATTTCGGGGGTGGGGTGTGCGCCTACCAGATGCAGCTTCACATCGGGCAGCTCCTTGGTAATCAGGGGCATAATCTCTTTGCACATCCACTTTACGCCGTCCAGATTGCCGGGGTGCTTGAAGCTGCCGACAAACAGCAGGTCCTTGCGCTGGTCAAAGTGGTCGGGGGCTTCGGGGAAGTCACGGTAAATGAAAATGGGGTTTACTTCCACCACAGCGTGCTTCAGTTCGGGGTCGAGGATGCTCTTTTCGTAGGTGCTGACGGAGAATACCACATCCGCCAAGTCCATACGGGCAATTTCTTCCTTAGCGTAAGCCTTTACACGTTCGGCTTCCTTCTTGTTGCCCTTCACTTCGTGCTCACGCAGTTCACGCAGGAAGTGCAAGTCCATGCAGCAGTAAACTACACGGCAGTCGCAGTATTTCTTTACTACATCGTAGTATTTCTGCAAGTTGTTGGGACGGTTCAGGTAAGCGGTGTCGATGAACTTGCCGTTATCCTTCAGGAACTGGCGGTATTCCACTTCACCGCCGCCGTCTGCGGCAACCACTTCGATGCCCTTTTCTTCCAGCATGGAAGCGTAGGGTTCACGGCGGGCGTAATCATCGCCCACAATCTTCAGGTTGTAGCCCATGTCGGCCAGCACTTCGTAATAGTGGTAGGTGGTGCGGTCACCTGCGGACAGGTCGTAGCAGGGGATATTGTCGTCCACGGAGAAAATGGTCTTTTTGCCCACGGAGCGGTCACGACCCAAGAACATCTCGCTTTCGTCCTTGATGTTCTCCTGCATCAGCACATCCAGCCAAGAGCAGGTGAAGGCATACGCATCTGCGGAAGGGGCAAATGCGGGGGTTGCCACGGTGCTGCTGCGGCAGTCGCTGAGGGTGAGGGTGGGGACATATTTCGTTGCTTTGTTGGCCTGACGCAGACAAATCAGCCAGAGCATAAATGGGGCTGAGGTCGTCACGCAGGTGCAGTTCCTGCTCACGCATGGCGGTGAGGTCAATGTAAGTACCGTACAGGCTTGCGCAGTCAATGTCCTTGCGGTAACGGACGCAGCCCAGTTCTTTGTTCAGACCAAAGCCGTAAGTCAGACGGCGGCCTGCCTGAGTCATTACGCCGCCGGCTTCGTAAATGGTATCGTCGGCAAACACAACGGCGGTCTGCATGATGCCGCAGCCGATGGTTTCCATGGCGTTGAGCGCTTCGGTGAGCTTGCCGTCTTCCATGCGCATATGCTCGCCCATGAGCAGAGCGTACTTGCCCTTGGCGGTGTCCAGCATTTCTGCAAGGCTTTCGGTTTCCATGAGGGTAATGTTGGGAATCAGCTCCTGCAGCTTTTCACGGTCGGCTTCGCAGAAGTTACCGCTGACGAGCAGCTCAAAGCTGCTGCCGGGGGTGCCGTTAATGACGGAAGCCAGTGCGGCATACGCATCGTTCAGGCTGGTGCAGGAATGGAGCAGAATGGAGAACATGGGGAAGTTGCAGGATTCCAGCTCCAAGGGGACAAGTTCGATGTCCTCCTGCGGTTCGGGCAGGGTGACCACTTCTTCCAGAGGCACTTCGCCCTTTTCGCCACGCAGGCGGCTGATCAGCTGTCTGCGCTTGCTGCCCGGAGGTGCAATCTTGCAGGCCAGGTCCATAACCTTGCGGCCGAAACGGTAACTGCTGGAGTGAATGACTTCTTGGTATTCATCCCAGTACAGTCCGTCGCCGTTCTGACTGTCTCGCTCCTGCAACGCCTTATACAGGCAGTCGGATTCCGTGGTATTAAAGGGGTCTGTTTCTGCGTAAGCTTCAAGCAGCTTTGCATCTTCACGAGCCGCCAGACGGTGGGCATCGGGAATGAGCTGACCGTTATCGTATGTATCGTAGATATTGGGCAGGGGCAGGTCACGGATGGGCAGGGTGTTGAATACGGCATCACGGACGGTGCATACACGCTGGTACAGCACAGGAGCCATGTCCATGAGGGCATTGTAGCTCTGTGCGGTGAGGGGGGCGTTGGTGCGCCACAGGTTTGCTGCGGCTTCTGCCCAGTGGGTGAGGAACTCCATGCCGTTAGGGGTGTTCTTCACGGCAAAAAAGCCGGGGTAGAACATACCGCCCATGGGGTTAACGACGCTTTCGCCCAGATTCATGCGGGTAGCCATGAAAATATCGTCTCTTGCGCTAATCAGCTCCAGTCCGCTCAGACCCGAGGCGTTGGGCGCAAGGTACAAAATACCGTCGGCGTCCGTTTCGTCCAAAATGGCCTTTGCACCGATGGGCTTCATGGCAGCCAAAAGTGCATCGGGGGTGTGGAGGTAGTGCCAGTAGGCACTGCTGATTTTTTCGGTGGGGGCAAGGTCACTGCTCAGCAGGACTTTGTCAAAGGGTTCTGCCTGGGGGGCAGTTTGTCGCACAGCACCAGATAGAAGTGAGCTTCGGGGTGCTGCTTGAGCAGCTGTCCCAGCGCACGGGCATAGGGCAGCAATCGTGAATCGGCACAGGTGTAAAATACCATGGAGTATTCCTCCGTTTATCGTAAAGTTTAGTTAAATACTAGTTCAGAAATGAATATCACAAAATTGCGTTTACTGCGTCCAGCAGGCGGGGGTAATCGCCGTCTTCCCCGATGCGAATGCTCTTGCAGCCTGCGGCGTTTCCGCATTCTACATCGGCTTCGCTGTCGCCAATCATGTACGAGTGGCTCAGGTCAATGTGAAAGTCGTTTGCGGCTTGCAGCAGCATACCGGGTTTGGGTTTGCGGCAATCGCAGTCGATTTTCAGCTCAGGGATTTCCCCTGCGTAACCCTTATGGGGGTGGTGGGGGCAGTAGTAGATGGCGTCCACATAGGCGCCGTGTTCGCCGAGTTTTGTTTCCAATTTATTGTGGATTTCCTGCAGCTCGGCTTCCGTGACTTCACCACGGGCAATGACGGGCTGGTTTGTGGCCACAATCGCCAGATATCCGGAGTCGTTAATGCGCTTTACCGCTTCCGCTACGCCGGGCAGCAGTTCAAAGTCGTCGATATTCCGCAGAAATCCTACATAGCGGTTCATGGTGCCGTCTCGGTCCAGAAAAACGCATTTCTGCCGATGCTTTAGGTTCTTGCTCTGCACCTTACCGCTGCGAATGTCTTCTGTGACGGCATAGAAACGGTCGGGGGTGCCCATGTCTTTGACATACTCGGGGCTGTCGTAGACATACAGCTCACCGGTTCGGATAAGCGGCTTTAGCACCTCACGGTCAAGGTCAACTTTCTTTAGCTCACGGAACAGCTCACCGCTGAAAATACGGGGGCTGAGCATATGCAGGCCTGCGTTGACACGGTTGCGGTACCACAGACGCTCATCTTCCTTATGCAGCCAGTCGGTTACGCACCCTTGTGCATCGGCTTTGATGATGCCGGAGTCATAGGGGTGACTGTTGGGGTGGGTAAAGAGCGTGGCGATGCCGCCTCGTGCTTTATGGTAGGCTACGAATCGGTCTAAGTCAATGTCAAAGATGATATCGCCGCACAGAAGCAGAAAATCTTCCGTGAGCTGCTCTTTGAGCAGGTAGAGCGCACCGGCGGTGCCAAGAGGTTCGGTTTCTACCACATAGGTAATGGATACCCCAAACTTGCTGCCGTCGCCAAAGTAGTCCTGAATGACATGACCAAGGTGACCGACTACCAAAATGATGTCCGTATAGCCCTGCGCTTTCAGGCAGTCCAGCTGGTACTCCAGAATGGGTTTATCCAGAATGGGAATCATGGGTTTAGGCACTTCAGAATTTACACTGGCAATGCGGGTGCCTTTGCCGCCTGCCATAATGACTGTTTTCACAGAGTTTCACCTCTGGGGATATAGGTTTCGGGGGCGTAGTACGCAATGCGTGTGCCCTCGTTTTCAAACTGGAAGGGGACATGCATCAGGCGGTGCATTGCCGCCAGAACGGCGGGCTGCTTGTCCGGCTCCACATAAAACAGCAGGAAACCGCCACCGCCTGCGCCCAAGAGCTTACCGCCCAGTGCGCCGGCTTGCAGACCCTTTTCGTACAGCTCGTCGATGCCGGATGTGGAAATTTTGCTGCCGGTCTGTTTTTTCAGTTGCCAGCTATGGTCGAGCAGTCGGCCAAAGTCGTTCAGGTCGGTACTTTGGTCAATGAGCACACGCTGCGCTTCGTCCACGATGCTGAGCATTTCTTTGAGCTGTGCGGTTTTCTCCTTCATGGTCTGTTTTGTGGACTGCTGAATCTCAGAGGAGAAACGGGTGAAGCCCGTGAAGAACAGCATCAGATTATCGTCCAGCTGCTTTTTGCGGTCAGGGTGAATAATAATGGGACTGACTTTATAGCTGTTGTCCTGAAAATCAATGCGGTTGAGTCCGCCGTAGGCTGCGGCAATCTGATCCTGCCAGCCGCCGGCTTCGTTACACAGCACACGTTCCAGATAGATGGCTTCGTCGGCCAGCTTTTTCTTGTCGGCGTACTTGCCTTTCAGCGCATAAAAGGCGTTCAGCATACCCACGGCAAACGAAGAACTGGTCCCCAGACCCGTTCGTGCAGGAAGGTCTGCTTCGTAGGTCAGGCGAATGTCCTGCATATCCAGCATCTTCATGGCCTCACGGATGGCGGGGTGCTGAATGTCGTTCAAATCCGTGACACGCTCGGTTTTGGCGTAGCACAGTTCCGTATAGTAGTCAAAAAATGGGGGCAGATGCCGCACATTTACATGACAGTATTTATCAAAGGTGGTGGAAATCACCGCACCGCCATGTTCGTTGAAGAACTGGGGCATATCCGTTCCGCCGCCGAAAAAGCTCATGCGGAAAGGGGTTTTGGTGATAATCATAGGTTAGTCTCCTTTGGTCAAAGGTTTTGTGCGCAGGTCTTCGGTGCGGTCAATGAGGTGTGCATTTTCCGTCAGCCATCGGTCAAGACCGTCTGCGGCAGCTTTGCCGTAGCGTACTTCGATGCCCTGCTGCTGCAAGGCGGTGTCTGCTGCACCGTTGGTGGGGACGAGCTTTACATTGCAGCCTGCTTTGGCCAGACTCAAAGCTCGCTGGGCACCCTGCCGGGGGGTGTCGGCTAAGATGACCACGGTTTCCTTGCCCAGACTGCGGTCTTTGGCGGAAAATACGCAGGTGCCGCCGAGGGCGTGGTTGCGGAGGGTGGTCTGCCACTTTTCAAAAAAGCGTTTGGTATTGGTGACCTGATATGCCTTTAGACCCGTGGAAGTATCGGTACCGTTAGATACCCCTTCAAAGTGAATGACTTCGCTCAGCGGCTGGTACATGACCTTATAGCCTAGGCTGCGCACAGTAAACGCCAGGTCGCTGTCCTCGCAGTAGGCAGGGACAAAGGCTTCGTCAAAGCCGCCCATGCGTTCCCAAAGGGTTCGGGGCAGCATAATGGCTGCGCCGGAAATGTAGTCGGTTTCTTTGACATAGTTAAATTCAGGCAAGGTGGGGTTTCCCTTGTTGCCGTAGTTCCAAGCGGTACCGTCTCGCCAGACAATTCCGCCTGCTTCTTGCAGTCGGCCGTCGGGGTAGATGAGCTTACTGCCGACAAGGCCGATGTCCTCAGCGGATTCTATGAGGCGCACCAGCGGTTCCAGCCAGTTGGGCAACACTTGGGTATCATTATTGAGAAACAGCACATATTTGCCTTTCGCAAATGATGCTGCGTGATTGCAATTTAAGAGAAAGCGAAGATTTTCACGGTTGCGAATGTGACGCACACCGGGCAGAATGCGGTTAATGTCCGTGGTTTCGTCTGTGGAGCAGTCATCGGCAATGAGAATTTCATAAGTGACGCTCCCACTGTTTGCCACAATGGATGCTACGCAGCGGTAGGTGTAGGCAAACTGGTTATATACGGGAATGACAATGGATACGGTGGGCTTGTCCCACTGGGGAACGGTGACGGGAGGATATACTCCGTCGGTAATGAGCGGGGAAATGTCGGGGGTGGGGAGTGCTTCTCCGTCACCCAGCCAAGGCAGTGTTTCTTCTGCCGGAGCGGACTTTCCCCCCATGAGTTTGGCAAGAACCCCTGCAAGACGCCAGCGTTTGGAGGTATAGATGCCCTGAAGTGCTGCGGTTGCCCGCATCAGCTCGTCTTCCGCAAGTTTGCGGCGGCAACGCTCATCTTCTAGCTGTTTCATCAGTTCGTCTTGCATAGGTAACATCCTTTCGGAATTGCTTAGTGTTTTTTTATGAGTTTTTTCTTCAAAAATCCTTCAACCGGCACTTCCACAAAGCGGTGGGACAGGTATGCCATGAGCATTGTGGGAAGTAGGCTGAGCAGGAACAGTGTGTTTGCCGTCAAAGGCATATGCCGTCTGGCCACCAAGAGATAGATGATGACCTGCTGGATGGGAAATCCCCACAGAAATACACCGTAAGCGATGTTATTTCGTTCAAACCAGCCGGAGAAGTACGGCTTTTCGCACAGAGCGAATGACATGGTGCAGTAGGGAACCACAATAAAGGTCAGCAGTTCCATATTGCGCCAGCCGATGCAGGCGGCACTGAGCAGCAGCAAAAATGCTACCTGCAAGTTGCAGTATTTTTTCAGATCGGCAACGACAAACAGGCTGCCAATGAGCATATACGGCAGTACATCCATGGCGGAACACCAGTCGGTGCCCCAAAATACCAGGCGCATAGGCTCGCCACGGACATCTTTGATGGCTTCCAGTGCGACAACGGCAAGCACAATGACCGTGTAGGCGATTACCCAAGGTTTGTTCCGCTTAGTTTTCTCTTGCCCCTTGCACATGCACCACAGCAAAATGCCGATGACAAAGTACATGGAAACTTCCACCGGAATGGTCCACAGAGAGCCGTTTACTGCATTTGGGTAAGGGTTCTGGGTGAATACACCGGGAAGGGCATAGTAGGGACTGAGGGCTAGGTTATTCCGGATATAATACCAAGCACCGGAGAGATAGGTACTCAGGTCGGTATAGGATAGGACGAACAGTCCGCCGGCGCACAGCACTACGCAGGCCGTCAGCGCAGGGTAAATGCGAATGAGACGGCGCAGGAGAAACTCGCCCAGTTTTTGGCTGCGCAGAAAGCTCTGGGTAATGAGAAAACCGGTGATGACGAAAATCATCTTCACGCCGAGGGTACTGACGGGGTTTCCCAGAAGTCCGGGGGGATTACCGCCCAAGAGATAATGCTGATGGCCATAAACCACAAGGCATGCACCTAAAAAATGGAGAATGGCAAAGTTATTTTCTTTGTTGATGACCGTGTTCTGGGACATGGACTTGCTCCTTATGGGTATGGAGATGAGCGGGAATCAGCTAATCTGGTTGAGATAGCGTTCCAGTGCGTCCTGCCAAGTGGGCAGACGGTGGAAGCCGTTTTCCACGAGCTTATCTTTGCTCATACGGGAATTTTTGGGACGGTGTGCTTTCGCACCGTATTCTTCGGTGGTCACATCGCAGACCTGAATTGATTTTCCGGTAGCGGCAAAAATGGCTCTGGAGAAATCTGCCCAAGATACGACGCCTTCGTTTGTGGCGTGGTATACACCGTACTTGTCGGTGACAATCATGTCGCACAGCAAGGGGGCAAGGTCGGCGGTATAGGTGGGCGAGCCAATCTGGTCGCAGACCACACGGAGTTCTGTGTGATTTTTGCTCAGTTGGAGCATGGTTTTGACAAAATTATTGCCATTGATGCCAAAGGCCCAAGAGATACGCACGATGAAGTAGTCCGTCAGACAGTCTTGGATGGCAAGTTCTCCGGCGAGCTTTGTGCGACCGTACACCGACTGTGGGTCAACTTTGTCGTCAGGGGTGTAGAACTGCTCCCCATCGCCGGGGAACACATAGTCGGTGGAGATATACAGCATTTTTGCGCCGTATTTGCGGCAGGCTTCCGCAATGTTGCGGGTGCCGTCAACATTGATGGACCACGCCGTTTCCGGTTCGTCTTCGGCTTGGTCAACTTTGGTATATGCAGCGCAGTGCATGACCGCAGTTGGTCTTAGGCGGTCGAACAGCGCATTAACTTCAGATTTATCCGTTATGTTACAGTCTTTGGAACCCAGCCCAACATGGGAAATTCCACGACGGCTCAATTCTAAGCAAATGTCGTATCCCAGTTGTCCGGTTGCTCCAGTGACAAGAATATTCATATTGATTTCTCCTTTGGGAGTATGGGAGGATAGTGTAAAAAAATTAAGCTCAGTTTTTAAGATAAAGGCACTTTAAGTGCAGGTGCATTACACACCGCACTTAAAGCCATCCACCAGTTGCATAAACGATTCATCGTTTAGCTCCCGATTCAGACGGGCTGCGGCCAGGGTGTAGCCCGCAGACTGACCAAAATACTGCCAGAGCGTACGATTAAATTCACGACGAACTGCAGCATCTACCGTTCGTCCACTATCGTTGAGGTAGGCGCAGAGGGAGTGCATAATATAGCGTCCCTGACTTACGGCAAGACCACCGTCAAAACGGTAATCCTTGCCATACTGTTCCCACAGAGGCTGCAGGAAACTGCGCACATTGGCGTCCATATCGGTTCCGGCTTGTTCAATGAGGCAGGCCAGTTCCGCTGCGTCCATATGTTTTACCTGAATAATACACTGATTATAGGTGCGCCGAGTCCATTCGGCAAAGGCGTTGGGGTCGGTTTCCGTGCAATCCAACACCTGACGGAGGTAAAGACGGTTCGCCGCTACGGCGGTAAACAGGCGGTTGAAGGCCTGCTGAACCGTGAGTGCGTCCAGAGAAAAGTCACTGAACATTTCGGAAATACTTACTGCGTCCACAATGGCACGCTTGAAGTAATACAGCGCTTCACGGTTGTGGGAGTGGACTACGCCCACTGTGCTGAGAAGCGCCAGTTGTTTTCCGGCCTGCAATAGGCGGATACCCAAGTCCAAATCCTCGGCGTAGGCACCACGATGGCCACCCAGTTCCATATAGGTACGCTTTGCCACCAGGCAGGCGTTATCCGACAGCTGCGCATTGCGGCGGAGACTGTCGTAAGAGGTGTCTTGGGGAAGTTTGGTGAGTCGGTCTACGCCACCGCTCATGATGGCACGCCATGTCCAGACCGTGACAAGGCTGATGAGGTCGCAGTCGGGTTTTGGCAGTTCAAAACAGCTGACTGCAGCGGCTCCGTCATGGAGCACAGGCTGCATCATGCGTACCAGCCAGTTTGTACCGTCCGGCAGCGCATCTTGCGTCATAAACAGCAGATACTCACCGGAAGCGTGTTCCGCACCCAGCATACGGGCATAGGAGTGAGAAAATTCTGCTTGTGTGATTTCGATTACCTTGGCTCCTGCATTCTTGCACAGTTCCACGGTATTGTCTTTGCTGCCGGAGTCCACAATCACCAGCTCTACATGAGCGATGTCCTCTTGGCGGCGGAGCAAATCCAGCAGGGGCGGCAGTTCATGACCGCCGTTGAACGTAGGAATGACCACGCTGACGGTGCCTTCGTAAGGAATGAGCGGTGCGGGCATGGTCCAGAGTTCTTCTTGATTCACGACAAAGGGATGCACTGCATACAGTGCATCTTCGTCGGCAGTGAGCCAGCCTGTTCCCGTCAGACGGCGCACAATTTTTTTTACGGTGGGGACAAAACCGTTTCGGCGAAAGTAGCCGATGGCTTTATCGGTCATATGATTTAGAGATGGCATAGATATTGTCCTTTCATGCGATTTTGCGGGACATTATCCCAGCCATTTATTACCGCCAAACAGACGGTATGTCTTCTTAACAAGCCACCAAATGGGCTTAGGGATATATCGACGAAGTTTATTCTTGAACGTTGTACGGATCGGTTCGGTGACGATTACCGTGTTTTCACGAATGTACACTTTTTCCGCATCCTGCGGCAACAGAATCGGCATATGCAGGAACTTATCCTGAATACGCATATAGTTATCCGCCCATTCCTGACCGTCGTGTTCGGTTGCAGAGTTTTCTGCGTTTTCCCAGAGACGATAAATTGCCGAAGGGTTGCGCACATCGGTTACGCCCGTGAGAAACGACAGACGCATGGCGAAATCCCAGTCCTCGGTGGTGGTGAGGTCTTCGTCAAAGAGTATGCCCAGACGCTTGAAATAAGTCGTGGGAAATGCAAAGCTCATCAGGGGACAGAGATTATTGGTCAGCTGCGATACCAAGTGGAAGTCTTTGCAGTATTTGCTATCGTGGGCATCGGTTGCACGCAGTGCAATGGTATCTCCCGAAGCAACGGTGACCCAGTGCTGCGCCAATACATAGTTATGAATGATTTTGTCGGGGGTTTCCAGTGCTGCACGGTGAAAATCTTCAACCCAGTTATCAAAAACCAAGTCATCATCGTCCAGTATGGCCACATAGTCCCCGTAAGCATGGGCAAAACCAAAGTTTAGCGGGGTAGTTCGGTTGCCGTGGTCCAGAGGCAGGTAGCGAATCTTTTCCCGGAAGAAGGGAGGCTGTTCGTGTAAAATCTCCTGCACCAGCTGCTCTTGTTCTTCGTTCAGCTTGTGGCCAATCAGCAGAACTTCAAAGTCGGTATCGCTCTGTCCCGACAGGCACAGCAGCGTTTCACGCAGCATTTCCGGACGCTTGCCCTGCGTACGGGTGATGACGGTGAGAAACGGACGCTTTTCCGGTGCGTCTTTCTCCGTCCGGCGGACAATCGGTTCGTAATCGCTGATAAATTTAGGGTCTTTATGCTCAACTTGCTCATTGAGCCAGTGAATATACTGATATACAGCAGTGTTTGGTTGGAAATAGGGCGCATTTTCGCCCAGTCGCTGCAATTCCTGCTGAAATGTGAGTTGTTTGGTTTCCAAGACTGCTCCTTCAACGAATCTTTGTACGAAATGGCGATTTGTGTTACAGGACAAATCGATTTTTTGCATAATAGAACCCATCGTAAAACTGGGATACCTCATGTTTATGGTCGATGGGTGTGGGGAGAGTACCTTTTGCTTTGCGCGCGTTAAACTCGGCTGCGGCTTTCTGCTGCTCGGCCGTGCCCGTTTCAAAGGCGGTCAGCAAGGTCTGCACCAGCTTCGGATTCGACCATTTATGCGCCATGAGCAGGGCTGCTTCCGCAGAGTAGTACACTTCCGCACTGGTGGGAATCCACTTGCCGCCATTTGTCAGTCGCTTTGCGTGATAAACCGGGGCAAGAGGCTGGTAAATGACCTTATATCCAGCCAGACGCACCTGCCAAGAAAAGTCTACATCGTCGCAGTACATAAAAAATGTGTCGGCGTCAAAGCCGCCAACTTCATGCAGTACGTCGGTCCTAATCATGGTGCAGGCCGTTGAAGCCCATGCGGTTTCAAAGGTGGTTGTGTCGTACTCTTTCTGGTGCTCAACAGGGGTCTGACGAGCTTCCACGATGCCAACCTGCGGATCGGCAAAGGGACGGTACAGCTCAATCAGTGTACGGGGAGACAGAATAATATCGGGGTTCATAATCATAATGTAGTCCGTCGTGCAGTGCTCACTGAGCAGATTATGCCCCTTTGCGGTACCGGAGTTGAAACCAAAGACACGGTAGTCTATGTTCAGGTATTCCTTATATTCATTTTGCAGTTCAAGAATTTCCTCGTCCGTGAAGATGGGGGAGGGTGAGGCATCACCATAAATTAAGTTGATGGCACCAAAATGGCCTCCGTTTTCTCGCTCTACACGGATGGCATTGCACAGGTGACAAATTGTGCGGTTGAGATGTTCTTTTTCTGTATTGTAAATGACAGACTGTATTTGCAGTGATTTCTGATCCATATCGCTTTCCTTATTTTACTCGTGTGCAGACAGCAGTACCTGCTCGACTTGGCGAATCTTTTCCGGATTGCCCCAAACTGCGGGAGATTCCGTAGAAGGTTCCTGGAACATACCGTATTGCAGCCGGATGTGCAGGCCGTTATCCTCGATAAACTGCTTTGCACGGTCTCCCAAAGACATGGGCTTACCGGTGCAGCATTCGATGATGCCTCTTACCTCATCCTGTGCAAGTATGCAGACAATTTGGTTGGACAGCTCGTCCACATCAATGAAGTCAAACTGGTTTTTACCGGAGGTAAACGGGAAAGTCTGCTTGCCTTCGTCTTCCATTTTCAGCATTTTGGCAAATACGGAGTTATTGTTGCGGTCGTCGCCGGTGATGTAATAAGCACGCAGCCACTGAACACATACGCCGTACTTCTTGCCCAGCTCCAGGGACGCTCTGCGCAGAGCGTTTTTGGCAATGCCGTACATGCTGATGGGATTGCAGGGAGTATCTTCGCCGATGGCTCCTTCATAGTAGCCTATTTCATGCATACTGCCCATGATGGCTACCTGCTTCAGACCACCTTCCATCATGTTCTTCAGGAAGGTGTAGTGGTCGGACAGGTAGCTCATGTGGGCATCGGAATTGTGGACAAATCCGTCTCTCCATGCCAAGTGCAGGCAGGCATCCGGACGGCCCAGTTCTTCAAAAATTGTGGGAGATCCATTGAAAATTTCAACATCTACTCGGATTGCACGAGAATCAACTCGTTCTGCATGGCGCATAGGAATCAGCACCTGTGCACCTGCATCACACAGAGCAGTGACTACATGTCGTCCAAGATAGCCGCCTGCACCGGTAACGAATATTTTTTTGTTCATGTTTGTAATCTTCATCATTGTCTCTATCCCTATTGTTTTGAATTATTTGCCGAAGTACTTTGCGTAGGAGTTCTGGTACTCGCCGCTGAGGATATTCTGCCACCAGGGCTTGTTATCCATGTACCACTTGATGGTCTTTTCAATGCCGTTTTCAAACTTGGTTTCCGGCAGCCAGCCCAGTTCGTTGTGAATAAAAGTGGGGTCGATTGCGTAACGCTGGTCGTGACCCTTGCGGTCTTCTACATGAGTGATGAGGTCTTCGGACTTGCCGGTTGCGGCAAGGATAATCTTGACGATATCAATGTTGCGCTTTTCGTTGTGGCCACCGATGTTATAGACCTGACCTTCCTTGCCGCCCTGCAGAATCAGGTCGATTGCGGAGCAGTGGTCATCTACATACAGCCAGTCACGAACATTCAGACCTTCGCCGTATACGGGCAGGGGCTTGCCTGCTTCGCAGTTGGCAATCATCAGAGGAATGAGCTTTTCGGGGAACTGGTAGGG
>RCNI01001100.1_pt1 | contig 15232 bp, 10 predicted proteins | sample 2041151 | NCBI WGS metagenome assembly RCNI01 (sample SAMN09708214, study PRJNA481090) | feces metagenome | isolation source: feces | place: Antarctica: Albino Rookery | reverse complement strand
ACCATTCTCCTCCTTAATCTATGACTATCATATACTATTTATTGAAAATGGTCATGTTTATTTTGTACTATTTATATTCTAACACCACAAAGTCCATACAGGATCATCTCCCTCCTTAAAAATTTGCAAAGAAAAAGACGATAGTTTTTCTCTATCGCCTTTGGTAACCATTTTTATGAAATTTTTCAGATTAATTTTATTGCTTCATTGATACCTTGTAAAAAAGCTATAACTGCTGCCCCAACCATTGGTATTCCGTATGGACTTAACAAGAAACCTAATATCAATGCTTCTATGCCTATTGAAAAATCCTTTTGAAACAGTGATACGACCCCAACAACGACACACATAAGCATTAACAAATACAGTATTGTTGTTCCTATGGCAAGTAAAAATGTCAGAAGTGCAGTTAGGATACTTATCAGTAAGCTAATTGGAAATAAAATTATTTTTAATATCCATCTCATAAATACCCTCCATTTCCACTAAATCATTTTAAAATGCCTTAAAGCATCCATAATAGCTTCCTCTTTTTTCCGGTGTGCATTGTGGAATAACCTGTTTCTCTTTTTTTTGATTTATTATAATTCTCCCTAAGTGCAATTCCACACTTCTTTTTAATCTGTGCAATATAAAGTGTTGGAACTTTTAATCCAAATTTTTCTAATATATATTCCTTGATTTGTGCATAAGTAGCTTTACTTTCAGCAGATGTCAAATCAAGCTCATCCAGCTTAATTTCAACATCTATATGCTTATCGACATCGAGTTTGGACAATAATGCTACCGTTTCAATATGGCTCGAAAGGCCCTGATTGATAACAACATAATAGGGATATTCCGAGATAGTCCGTTTGTCTATGGAAACATATCAACTCAAATATGTAGTAGAAATATCTCCGCTTCTATCGTTGTCAATATCACAGCCTAAAACTCGCCTGTATTCGGGAACTGGTCTACAATTCCCTTTATATTTCCTATTATAATGCCAAAGTCAATAGTCGCAGAAACACCATCGTCTCACCCCTGCCTGTTCGCAGTACAAGGGATAGGTCAACGACTATTTTCCAGTCCATCTGGAGCCACAATTCCCATGCACTCGACCTTAATAGTCAAAAATTCACACGATAAATCCACCAGTACTGTTTGCCTAGTCAATCAAAACGCAGTCTTTGATACAATCGAATGTGTAGTTAATTCCTCAAAAGCGGCTTGAACATAACGTTATTTCTGATGTTTTTCCTGCAACAGATTTACTCTTCCATTAGTCATTTATTTAATAGAAAGGATACCGTCCCATTGATTCTGTTACCGTTGCGACACCTCTTCTTTCAATAATTAAAAAGTATGGCATAATTAAAAGGTTTAGTAATAACTCAACAATTGCTCAAATGATATATTTATGCCAATTTCTTCTAATAGAGCTTTTCTTTGTCGATATAGATCATACAATACATCTTTATACTCTAAACCATAATGTAATAAATTGTGACAATTACTACAGAGCGATACAATATTTTGCTCCCGGTCTAAATCAATTCCTGGAAAATCACGATGAGCGGATAAAGGAATTAAATGATGTGGCTCCGTATAATTGGTAGGACTATTTCTTCGTTTAAAAACGAAATGCATCTTATCCACTTCACACAAATACTGCGCCCGTTTCAAAGCATTTTTCGATTCATACTGCTTTCGAGGGTATATGTACTGTGAACGTTCTGCAATTAAAGGTGCTTCCCTCGGAGTAGTATCGTATTGAATTTCCTGATTCAAATGTTCGATAAATTGCCTTTCCTCTGCTCTTTCCGTTTGAAAGTCTTCCCTAATATTCTCTTTAGATAAAATCTCTTTAGCTTTTTCTCTTGCTTTTGGGTCTACGCGTTTGCTTTCTATGATAATACGTAATGCTTCCTTCTCCTGTCCCAACTCAAATATATGTCGAGCTCTTGGAATACGAAAGTTTTGACTTTCTGACTTCGATCCCGGATTTTCCAATAGGATCTTTTGGGCCAATTCATCTTTTGAAATGGACGAATCTTTGAAATCATAATAAAAATTTACAAATACAGCTTTTCCAACTGCTGCTAACGTTTTATTTAAATCTTCATACTTTGTGTCCTTCAAAACATCACCCCTCAGACTACTTCCATTCCAGTACTCTTCAAATATTGGAAAATTCTATCATAATATTCCCTGTTCCTTGACGGATCTTCATCTGAACCTTCAGGAACATATATAATCAATCCCTGTCTTGCTCTTGTTAATAAAACTCTATAAGCATTTTTTAGATATCTCTGTCTTTGTTCCTGATTAACATGGTTCCATTTCGTACCCCTGAACTTAAAATAATCAAAGCCATCTCTCGTATACCTGAAATCTGCATCCCAGGCTAATACTGCATAATCGACCTCTAAACCTTGCACTTTAAATTCAGACGCTGCCACTTCTAAATAATACGATGAGTCAACATTATCCTTTCCATTCAAAAACCACCCTACATGATTTATATCTGATGGAACCCATATTCCTTCAGCTCGCAGTCTTTTCCCTTCTGAGCTTGCTAAAAGCCCATACCTTTCTGTCCCACGAGCCTTATCTTTTACCCATTTTTTTGCAATTTCAAAATTCCTTGTCAAAAAAATCGGATATGTTTGTTTAAGCTCATAATAAACACTTTTGGCATCATCTGCCCTTTCATCTAACAGCAATTTCACGAAAAGAGCTAATTTTTCACTTCTGAATGAGCGTAGTGAAACTCCTAAATGCAAATCTGAAATGCAATGGTACTCTCGTCCATTCAATAATGTTGGGATGTCTGATTTCCCTACATATTCTGTATCTGTAATTTTATCCGACAGATAAATCTTCCAATCGGGATAATTATTTGCTAAAGTTTCAAACCAATCCTGAATTCCTGCTTCTCCGTTGTATATTTCTTGTCCACCACCCACAAGACAAACTATAACGGCCCAATCTTCATGTCGGTCCATAATGCTAATCAAAAATTCAGGTTCTGACTGATTAAAATCGGGAATCCCTTTTTTTCGCCTCATAAAATCAGCGAGCGACTCTTTGTTCCATGCTCTTTGAGCCTCATCAAAAATAGCTACTTTCTCTACTGGTGCCATATCTGTTGTTAAAGCATCATCTCTAAATTTATGAATAATTTGAATAAAGGCTTTCGTTTCTCGAAGAGCATTTTTCTTAGTTATGCCTTCTCTCTCCGCGCGATCTATTGCAAGCGTATTTTGCAAAACATCAACTAGTGGACCATTTCCTGAAAGAAAAACAGCATGTTCATCTTCATTAAAATGATGACGTTCGTTTGCTATATTCAAGCCTGCTAGAGTTTTTCCAGCACCAGGTACTCCTGTAACAAAGCATATAGCTTTTTTGCTATTTTTCTTACACTGATCAATTATATTGGAAATTGCCTCTGTCGTTATTGTTAAATTCTTTGCACCAGCATCATTCCTAGAAATATCCTCGACATCATGTTTTCTATACAAAGCCTGCGCAGCTTCAATGATAGTCGGTGTTGGAGCATATCTTGAATTTATCCACTCCAGTGCAGATAACGACGTATCATTAATTCTCGAAATAGTTTCTCGAATAGTACTTCCAACATTATTTTTATTACAGAAAAGTGTGTTATGAATATTATCTTCCATACAGTAATATTCATTCTGTTTCTCTGCCGCCTTAGTTGAAACATTAATAGGAACAATATACCTAGTCCTACTTTTATCATGAAAGTATTTCAAATCCAACGCATAATCCATCACCTGATCAGTGGTAGATTTTTTGTACTCTTTATCTCCTACCTTAAACTCTAAGAGAAAAATAATTCCTTCTATTATGCATATCACATCGACCCTATGCCCCATCCTCGGGATAGTATATTCAAAAATAATATCACCTTGAGAAAACTCAATTAATTGTTCCTTTAAAATTTGAATCTCCGATCTCCAAGCCATCTTTTGGAGATCGGTAGTTTCAAACTCGTCATTAATCAATAATTGGCCGAGAACAAGCTCATCATCCTCTAATATGAAGTTGTTTATAGAATTAAAATAGTATGCTCTTCGGCTCATATGTATCTCCTTATTTCTGCGATAATGCTTTATTAAGCTGACTAGCCAATTTCTTTGCTATAGCCTTTGCCATTATAGGTGGCACTGCATTTCCTACCTGCTGATATTGCTTGTCCTTTGTCCCACAAAAAACGAAGCTATCCGGAAAAGTTTGCAAACGAGCTGCTTCTCTTATACTTACTGCTCTGTCTTTTGTCGGATGTACCCACATTGATTTACGCACATTTACTACAGTACCAGACGGCTCATCATATTTTAAGCGAAGATAGATCGTATTCTGCGTTCTTGTAACATCTGTATACGTGTTTGTTTTCATTTCCTCAGATAAGGAATGGAAATTTTGTCCCTGATCTAATGCTTTAAAACGCGCCATAGCTGTTGGTGTCGTTTTAGTTATAATATGATTGTGCAATATCTCTGAGTCACGAAGTGTCAGCGCCAACTCACTCAAGCCAGTTTTAGCTTGTAGCTTTATGCCACTTTTATCATCAGATACATTATAGACCGGCTCAACATCTTCTAAATCTTTAATAGCGTCCTCAACTGTCCTATATGGACCGTCTTTATATTTTCCTTCTGGAAGTTTAACTACATCTGCAATATCTTTTCGAATACCCATTACTACAAAACGCATTCTTTTTTGTGGAGCTCCAAATTGTGTAGCAGATAGAACATCAGCCGAAATAGCATATCCGTCGTCATCTTTGTCCCCCTGGAGCTTTGCCTTTAAATAATCAAAAACGGCATATGAACGTATGTTGGCAATCAGCCCTTTATTGTCGGTATAGCTATCAACCACAATATCATTTTCAAATATCTCCTGTGCCTTACTTATCATTCTTTGGTACATAATTGCTGGTTCAATTAATGCCTTGATCTGGGATTCTTTTATTTTCCCAGCGTAAAAATCTAGTATTGCATTAAACGCAATCCTATCAGCAACAATGATGGAATCATCCTCATCACCCTCTGTGTGCTTCTCTGATATTTTAATTAAGCGCGATCTGTGTTTTTCTAATACATCTTTAAACTTAGTTGCATTCTTAGATGCTTTATAGATAACGTTCAATTCGAGATAATCGAAATCATCCCATTTATGTTGTTCTAGTTCTTGCTCAGACTGCACAATATTAATTGCTCCATCAAACATAAACTCTGTATCAAGTAAAGCCAACTCTGTATTAGCAGTTTCAATCACATTGCTATCCACTAATTCTCGATCATCTTCACATAAATAAAATCTATGAACATCTGATCTAAGCATACTCACATTTTCCATTACGAATGCTTTTGGTCTTAATTCCAAGATTGCTCTAATATACTGTTTCACCAGGGAATTATTCTGACTAATTGCATGATTCTTTTGCCTATTTGCATTAGAAAATCCCTGACAAGGCGGTCCTCCAATCACAACATCAATATCGCCATATTTTTCTTTTATTTCTGCATAGTTAGCATCTCTAACATCACCAAATACAGCTACTCCCGGATGATTTTTCTTATAGGTTTCCTGCATTGCAGGATTAAATTCATATGCAACTTTTATATCGAATTTTTTTGTTTGCATAAATCCCAGGCTCAATCCCCCGGCACCTGCAAACAAATCTATTGTATTAAACATAGTTCCTCCATCTTACGCTTCAGTATTAAAGCCTTCTTCGGAGGCTTTGCGCAACAATGCAAGTAAGCGTTTGCATTGATATGTATTTGGTATTTTAGCAGGCATTTTACATGCAATCGCTAATGCAGACACATCTGTAGGTGTAACCATATGATTTCTAACAACAAACTCCGATAATCGCATCCACATTTCTACAGGACAATTAACAACCGTTGTCTGTGCCTGAATTTCATTTACAACCTTTTGCTCTTTCTTAGCGGATTTCTGTGCAGCCTTCTGTTCATCGATAGTAATTAAACAATTCTCAATATCTTCAGGAATATCAATATGTATCTTCTTTACATCTTCCCAACAATCATTTCTCTTACACCACTGAGTAACGTTTGCGACTTTTCTTGACGGATCAGTTATTCGCAGAAGGACCAACTCTGCCAATGCTATTAAAACTGTACCCACTTGTTCGGGCACACTCTGCCTATTCCATATCAACATCAAATCAAGTTCTTGTCCTTGATATTGGCTATGTAACAATCTTCTAAATTGTGCCAATGTGTAATATATGATATTTGCACGGTATCCACCCTCGTACCAAGGCTGTTTTGGTATAGTCTTCTCTAAATATTGGAACAAAAGAATCAAGGCTGCAGTAGTTTGGAAATATCTCTCATTAAACTGCTCCTCATTTGCATTCCATTGCTCATCAATGTACTCTGCAAACGAATTAAAATTGGTCTGCGCACCCTTACTTACAACCTGAGGGAATCCTCTCCATGTATTCTGAACCTTTGCAAGATCTGTTTTCTTAATTACCTTATTTTTAGGATGTTGCAACTCAAATTGTTTTTTCTTTGCAGGTGTCAAGCGCATTTGTTCTTGCAGATATTGTCCTCTTGCTCTTTCATAAAACCATTTCGTTTCATACTGTGCGCCTTCAGATGCCGGTGCAAATAAGTGTCTTGATATTTGTTCCATACGACGATGAAATGGATGAGATGCAAAAAAGTCTGCATCACTAACCTTATTCTGACTGTTTGATGATCTAGAAATATTTCTGATCAACTCGTCTGACTCTTCTGGTGTTGATTCATCAATTGAAGTCAATTTCATTTGCACAAAAATAGATGACAAATCTGCTTTGTCTTTATATCTTGCATTTGAAATAGAGGCCGTTGTCTGTCCACCATTAATAATCTGAAAATCTCTAACAAAGGTGATAAATCTTCCATGGTTTGTATCCTCTATCTCAACATCCATTGCAGTTGCTGATATACCGTTATTAAACGCAAAAAACATCTGCGGATTGTTCAAGATAGTCCCTCTTATTTTCTTATTGACCGCCACTTTAGTAGATAAGAATGATCTGACATTTCCCTCCAAAAGTTTACTTCCATACTTGTCATATATATCAGCCAAAACAGTTCCAGGAATTACTCCCAGATAGCTACTGTACTGTTCTGTAGACGCTGAGCTAGCTTCTATACACGGAATACCTTCACCACAATATTCCTTAAAGTCAATCTCAATAATCTGACGGCCTTGCTCTGAACAACAGACTCTGAACAAACGATCAATATCCCATATCTGACCTTCTACCGGAATAGAATTATAGTCATCAATTTCTACGGTCTTTATAGCAGCACTCATATCTGCATCGGTAAATACAAGAAAACGATATTTACGAATCGCCTTTTTGTTATACCTTAAAAGATCTACTAAGTCTGCACATGGTGTACTCATCTCTATTTCTTGATATAAATTAGTTGTCAATGCTGCATCAAGAAATTTCATAAGCAAGCCAAAATCCTTATTCGCAGCTGTTCCGGTAAGTCGGCGTTCCAAATCATTACCATCAAAATCCGCAATAATAAGATTCATCGTATTATCGAATTCATCGTATACATAACCGTCTACTCTATAATTACTACGCCCACTTTTGCCTTTATAAAAAGACGGTGTGAAATCTGATAACGCCTCAGCATCAATTAGATACTGCGCCATATTATCTACAAAGGATGCACATGACCCTTCTCCTGTAACTGCTGCAGCAGTTTTTATACTCTCTATAAAATCTTTTTTAAATTCGGTAGAATCCATGCTAACATCCTCCCATTTTCGTTACTTTTCCCAGCTTTTTATGCTAGGGATATCTATCTGATAAACAGCATTCGTTATTTCTGTCGGAACATCAACTCTCCGTATTCTCGGAAATGATTCATTTACAGTGTATACTTGCTTTGAGGACACACTAAAATGCTGTTTATCATATTCTTTCATGTCAATATAACCTGCGGCGCCAAGTTTTAATATTAGCTCATCTGGATTTTCGCCGTGTCGTGAAATCAACTCTATTACCTCATGAACCAATCCATATAACGTGAATGATTTTGGTTGATCCGGTGCACATTTATCGATACGATAAATAACCAATTCTCCTTCATCATTTCTATCTAATTGCTCAACAGAAGAAATTGATATTTCTGAAGATGAAGCACCTGTAGATTTAATCTCATGCCAACAATCTGCATATACAAAATCTTGATCTGCTCCTTCTGAACCAACCCAGCCTGCTAAAGCAACAGACGGTAGCATTCCATTTTCTATTTTTTCCTTCAGGAACAACAACTCTCCAATGAGACCTTTCTGTGTATTACTACCTAATACCGCATTGCTTTTATGGTCTAATAGTTTTAACCATGCGTTATATCTGCGCAATACTTTAAGCAATGCAATATCATCAGTTTCTACATTGGAATACTCGATAATATCTCCTGCCATTGTTATGAAAACATCTTCCTGTTTTCGATCCATCAATGTAAAGGAAATTGCATATTTTCCATCCTTCCTCTGATTACATGAAGCATCGATACATTTTGACGAATCTATTTTTTTAATTGCCTTTTGGCTCACTATTACGACAGACTTATGCTCCGGTGTTGCATATCGAACATACCACTCAAGCGGATGCTTTACAGATAATTTCAATGCTCCACCAGAATAGTAATTAATAGTATTCCACTTTTCTCTTAATTCATTTTCTTTACCACTCATTACATATCCTCATCGTCATCATAATTGTCATAAACGTCCACCCAATTTCGCAACTCAATTAAGTTAACCTTATAATTTGCAGTTTCAGTGGAGCCACTAGTTTTAGGGAATCCCACTCCTAACGCGAATAAAAATTCAGGTAAATCTTTATTCTCAGACTTTGAATAATCGGCTTGTATTATATGTAGCATTAAAATAGGATCTCTGTTGGCTATCAAATACGCTTTGTCCGGAATATTTTTCTTATTCTCATTTCCTGGTATGTTTCTATATGCTTCTTCCGCATCTTGGATCTCTTTTTTCGTTAATCCAATTCGTGTGCATCCACCAGCTCCAACACGTAACTTAGTACCACTCACACTGATCATTTTCTTATCAGCTAAAATTTTTCTTTTTTCTGTCCCTTCGATCTCTAATATTTCTTCACCACACTGCAACGGCTCATCGTATGGAATACCGGTTCCAGATTTTATCAATACTACATCCCATCCATTGCTCCAATGATGACTCTCTATAAATTCCGCAAGTGCCCTACCATTGAAACTCAAATGCCATGGATTTGTCTCGAAATCTAGCAATAATTGAGCAATATTATCCCCAGGAACATTTTTCCAGTAATAATGTCCTCTCGTACGCTCTTCATCAAAAAATCTATCTCCAATACTACTCAATGAATTTACAAAATTCTTGAATGCTGTCTCATTTGAAGCCAAAATGTTTTTTGATGCTTTTAATCTAGGTGTCTCAAGTAAATTACCAGAGACTGTAACAGGACACGTCAAATCAGTTGCTGTACGCATTTTGTTTCGCGCGGTCACGATTAATGCGCCAGGATCTTGTCGAACTTTCAGGCCAAAGTCTCTAGGAGTTTGATTCGCGTTTCTCATTTTCGAGATTTCTTCCTTAAGTTCAGCTGTTGCTCTAGTAATTTGTCCGTACCAATCGATTGCTTCTGGTGTCATCCATACCTTTGCAACATCCCCATAGTTTGGTCTATATCCGAACCAACGCCCCATCTGCAACAAAGTATCATACATCTTTGTATTACGATGGAAATATGTTACGCCAAGGCCCTCTAATGTCAAACCTCTAGACATACTATTTCCACCTACTGCAATCACTCGTAAACCATCATTCTTATGATTAAAATAGTCTAAGCTTGCAGCACCAGTTTTCATATTTACCGCACGAACTTCAATAGGGGAAATTGCCTTATGCAAATAATTTTTAAGCAAGTTTTCCCATTCTATTCCCACAATTCCGCTCAAATGATACTTGTCCCAAACAACATGCATTGCTTTTATGTTTCTGATTTTTTCACTTTGAGAAAGTGGTAATTTAGCATAGTTTCTGACATCCGATTTTACCTGATCTAACCAAACATTCAGCATTTCTTGTATCTGATTTTGAACATTGGTATAAAGGCTTATATGTACCATCATAGATCTATGTTCTGTAAGATCACCTCTATAGTCACGAATTGCATTTAGCAACAAGAAATAATATGCGGCTTCATATAGATCCTCTGGTAAATCTTCTACCACAAAGTCTTTTTTATGTTTCGGAGGGAAGCACGCTTCTAACTCTTCTATATCAATCTCTTGGAGCATGTGATCGCTATCAGAATTTTCACCAAATATCCTATCCGCGCCAATATAATTAGTAGGAGCAGACAGCGCATAAATAAAATCAGCTGGAAAGAGATCATCGTCTTTTTCCGGATCAATAAAAATATTTGCAAAAGGCGTTGCTGTAATACCTAAATAAGTAGTTTTACTGAATAAATTCAATAAACGTCTGATACAGTCATTAATTGCAGCAGGCTGAGAATCTTCGTCTTTCGTATTAACTGATGCGTTGTCAGCCTCATCATCAATTAGCATAAGCGGAAGATCAATCTGTCCGGCGGCATTTTGCGTATTATTATCTGACAGCCACTTGATTAAGTTATTCAAAATCCTTTTATTCTTCTTCACCACTAAAATAACAGGACAATTAACATTTTCGATGCCCAAATTATTGTTTCTCAGAATACCGCTATCAAAATCTTTAGTTACAGAAGTAAACGCAACGATTTTTTTATCTGTTCCATATCTTCCTACTCCGACCGGCTGATTCTTTATACCCTGTTCAGCTTTAGGATCCAGATAATATTCGCTCTTTCTTCCGGTGCATTCGGCATCTAATCTTTCTTGTGTTTGCTTACGTAAGTTCTCCTGCATACCAGCTAAAACAATAATAATTCGATAACCAGTATCTGCTGCTTTATTGCAAATAGCTGTGTAATTAGCCGTTTTACCAGACTGCACGTCACCAAGCACCAGCCCTTTTATTGCAAAATGATCTTCTGATGGATCGCCACATAAATCTAATATTTCATCAGAAACTTTTCCTAGATTTGTTGTAACTCTTGGATTCCAATGTTTAATTTCTTCCAGATACTTCTTGTATCTATTCCAAAAGAAGAAATCGAAATCTGCTCTCTTGGAAGGCAACCAGGACTGATGCCCGTTATTACGATCGTTAATATATACTCCTACATCCATCTGGATGACTAATGATTGCTTGAGTCTAGAAATTATCTCTGCGAATTCATCATCTGAAACCGGCATAATAGGTGCATTTGTATTTCTTAACAAAGTTGCTTTCTCCAAAAATTCATCTTCTGTAGGTGGAACTTCCTTATAAAGATTGTTAACAACTGCGGAGATTAAACTTTCTAATTGTTCGACATTTGGATTAATCATTTTTCAAAATCTCCTCCTTAAATTTCTCTACTATATCAAGATGTGACGAATATGGATCAATACAAGCAATGGCATCAAGCAGATTACATTTTTCTTACTTGTCAGCACACATCGTAATCATTTCCTGTAGTGATTTTACTATTTCTACATCTGACTGCTCATTATCATTGGTAATTTGCTCATCATTATTCAAATCCACATATAATTGATTAAGAGGCAATCCCATCTCAATCTGTTGCAACAATGCATTTAATGACCCCTCTATATCGGGATGTGCTTTAATCATTTGTTGCACAAGTGGATGCTCGCGATTAACTTCATAATAAAATCCGCCTTGCTTATTTTTCATGCGGTTCCAAACGTGAGTTTCTGTATCACTTATTTCCTTTTTACCTCTGAATGTCCACGTTCTTTTGCTCCGTTCAGCAATTTGATTAATAATTATCTCCAAATTCTTTCTAACTTCTGCTGGAGGCAATGCGGACGATTTCTTTATGTCTAGAGTCCACAGATCATCTAATGTGTTTGGGATATCAACACGGATTCTGGCAAGTTTTGATAAGTCTCCTTGCCTCATCATTCTGAACCAAGTACCCCAAACCAACAATCTTTTGTTCCTGTATACATAAAACCCTTGTTGTTTTCGAAGTCCATCCTTCCCACCAAGCATTTTAATTTCATCTGATGTCAGCTTAGATATGTGAGGAAGAATATACGGTCTCACTAATATCTTATTGCCCTGAATAACTAATGTTTCATCATCCATGGCTTGAACACTTTTCTCCGTCAAAAATGGGTCAATTCCTTTAATTTTTTCTCCGTTAATTGACAGTTTAAGTTTTGTGATCCCTGATTCACCCGCTAAATATCTGTGGTAAACAAGAGAAAGTTGATCTCTGACTCTATCAATTTTACGTCCTAACGATAGTTCAAAATTGATCTCGCCAGCCTTGAGACGATCTAATTTTTGCCAGACTACTAATGTGCCTGATTCGTATTTTATCAATTCATCAAACTGAGGTATTTGTTGGATATCTTCCTCATCAAGAACATTTAAGGACCAATCTCCTACTTCTGTAACATGATCTATATCCCATTGACGTCCTTCCAAATTATCTCCTTGCTTAGAAATGACAGTCAGACATCTACACTGAGATAAAGATGCAGTTTTTAGTCCTAAGCCAAAGCGTCCTAAATCTTTTTTATCCCTTTCTTCAGTTGGATTCTTACTTCCATATTGCATCGCAACATCAATTTCTTCTTCGGTCATTCCTTTTCCATTATCGAGAATTGCAATATATGCACCGTCTACCGGAAAAAAATAGATATCAACATTCTTTGCATTTGCTGCGATACTGTTATCAATAATATCTGCCACTGCAGCCTCAAGAGAATATCCAATAGCCCTTGTTGACTCAATTAAAGTAGGCGCATAGGGTGGCAAGCTTTTTGTTTTCATTTGCAGATCCCTTCCTTAGCTAAACGAGCGTTTATTCATTTTCATCCGGTATGAATTCCATAATATCCCCGACATCACATTTGAGTTCGTTACAGATTTTTGCTAATACTTCTGTAGTAACATTTTCATCTTTACCTAGTTTTGCAAGTGAAGATGAACTGATTCCTGCATTCTTTCTCAAATCTGATTTTTTCATATTTTTATCAATCAGTAACTTCCATAATTTGTTATAACTCATCTTCATACTGGTTTTACTCCTCTATATTCCATGACCTTCCATACAGTTCACAATTATCATTTGAAAGACGAAGAACACAATTCCTCTCTAGAATATCCCTAGTCTCCGGTCTGCAATCACCCTGCTTGTCATAAGCAATAAACACTTGTTTCTTTGTGCTATTATAGATTTTTATAATTCCATCCTCGACATTCTTTTCGAGATTTTTAAACAACAACGAATCATGTGCCAACGCCGGAAGTGCTGTAGAAAAAAGCATCGCCAGATCATAAACTATCATTCCTTTATAATTTGATCCTGTTCCCGTATCCATAGGCGTTTCAAATTTATAACTATCATAACGATTGAAGTGGATATACGGTGGCTTACGCTGAGTCGAAAACAAGGAATCATTAAACTCTTTCATTTTATCGTTCAGAGTTACTTCAATTTCTCTCAAGATATCTTCAATGCTACGTCTTAAAACTTCATCCGCATTGGCCTTTGCTTCCTGCAATTCTTTTTGCTTTAAGAACGCCTGATTCTGGGTTCTCAATGCATTTATTTCTCCTTTGATAGCAGAATGTTTATCCAAAAATTCTTTAGAAATATTACCGACAAATCCAAGTTCTTTTATTTTGGTGTTTACTATTTCCAATTGTTCTTTTATGATATCAATTTCACCCTTTATAGCATTCTGTTCACTTTTAAACTGTCCGTCTAATATTTTTGCTAATTTCCGATGGTACTGCTCCACTTCATATAGCTTTCGAAGATTCACTGTCGGAAAGTATTGTTGTAATGCAGCTATATCTGCCTCTGTCGGATACAACCCATATTCTAAGCTCATATTAACAAGTCTGAGTCGCATTTCTTTTGATTGTAGCAGTGTCTCTAAATTAAGCTTTATTGTTGTTAATTCCGCTTTGCGTTTATTTTTCTCAATTTCTTCATCAGTATGACCTTTTTCTGCAACCTCCATTAAAGTTCCCAATTCCTGTTCTAACGCGCGAATTTCCTGAAGATTTTCTTCATACTTCTTTTTTCCACCGACTAAATTGGAGATAAACTCATATTTTCTTGCAGTATTGTAGGCAGCAAGTCTATTTTTATGTTCATCAACGCTCTGTTTGAACACTTCGATATCCTTATACTTATCAAAAAGCGTCAAAATAACATTGATAGATTTTTCCATATTTTGACCCGGAATTCCTTGTAGCGGATTAAGTTCATCATGGTTCTTCTTTCCATAGATTCTGAAGAAACTACTACGAGCTTTCCTAAATGATATTCCGGCAAAATCCATGTTGTAGTTAACCTTTAACCAGTTCGCAAACTCTGTTTTCGTATAAGTCTTATCAGTTCTACGATAATGATTATCACAAATATAGAAGGTATCACTATCACCGGTATTTCTCTCAAAATAATATCTGATACCATTAAACTCAAATGCAAAGAATATTGAGTGATTACCTTCCTGTTTAACGCCATCACTTTTAACATAAGTATCTCCACCGAATACAAAATCAATTGCCAGTAACGCTGAAGACTTACCTATTGACATAGCTCCATCGTTCTTACCCAGAATTACATTTAAGCCTTCCCTAAATATGATAGGAGGTCGTTCCTTACCCTTTTCCTTAAACGCTGGAGACTTCATTTCTATAAGCATATTATCTACTACTGGCTTTAGATATTCATTAGTAACTACAATCGCATCATCATATTCTGGATAATCTATATTGACCTCTATTTTTGCGATAATATCAAGAAGCTCATCACGGAATTTCTTTATTAAAAGTGAGGTAGACTTTCTTAAGGAATCATTACTTCCCTTTAATGCTAGCCTATTGCTAGCAGAGATAATATCCATAATAGCCTCGGCCTGAGTTAAATCTAGCCTCTTATTTAAAAAGGCCCTCTTAGAAAATTCTCCTCTTTCAGCCATTCTAAAGCCATTCTTTAATAGGGTCTTTAAAACCATATTCGTTACATAGATACCACCATGACAATTTATTTCTACGGTATTTTCTCCATCGAATGAGC
>RCNI01001458.1_pt1 | contig 15245 bp, 12 predicted proteins | sample 2041151 | NCBI WGS metagenome assembly RCNI01 (sample SAMN09708214, study PRJNA481090) | feces metagenome | isolation source: feces | place: Antarctica: Albino Rookery | reverse complement strand
AGGAAGCCATCGCCAAAATGAAGGATGATGTAATTTTGGTTAATACTGCCCGTGGTGCTATCATTGATTTGGACAGCGTGAAAAAGGGATTGAAGTCCGGCAAAATCGGTGCGGTTGGCTTGGATACCTGGGAGAAAGAGCCGATTCCTATGGATGACCCAATCCTCAAAGAGGACAATGCTACGATTACATCTCACTGTGCTTATTTCTCCATCGAGGCCGCAATCGATTTGCGTGTTAAGTGCTTGAAAACCGCTATCAATGTGTGCAAGGGAGAAATTCCTTATAACTGCGTAAACAAAAAAGCTTTGGGACTGTAATTAAAAGCTACTCAATGCGGTCGTCATTGGTTTGCTGCAAAGTTGTCCAGAAAGCTGTTTATTGACCTACAAAAAGGAAACAAGCAGATCGATATTAAAACCGATCTGCTTGTTTCCTTTTATTTTTTCAGTAAGTTGCACTTACTTATGTTGTATAGCGCAGATGAATATGCAAAGGGTAACACAACAAGCCAGAGAACAACTCCTGCTCTCCACCCTTTTGAAAAAGCAGAGGTCAGAATAGCAATCATCCCCCACTTTATCAAAGGAATCACCCCATTTTTTTGCGGCGTCTGCAACAGAAAGATACTTCAATCTCATCACCTCTAGTAATGCGATTGCAGCATTTCATTGGCAAGAAATCAAACGAAATATATTGTACACCCTACACAGTGTTTTTTGATAGAAGTTAAATAGTTCACAGACTTAAGGCCGGAGAATCTGTTTCAGGTAACACGCTGAACAGTCTATGCAAAATCATCAAATATATAAACGAAACCCCATGACCTTGAAATTTGCGGTCATGGGGTGATGAAGCAATTAGCTTTCCGAACGAATTGCTTCCATAGGATTTTCCTTCTTCAATTTTGAAACCGCATAGAACATGGTGATGAATACTGTCACAAAGATAAAGCCAGCCGCAATGAAAATCGAGTGAATCGGCAAAGCAAAATCAGACTGACCGACCCGCCGGGCAATCAACAGACTGGTGAGGATGCTCAAAGGGATTCCCCACAGCATCGCTTTCAGGCCATATTGCAGGCATTCAAACGCCATCATATGATCAATCTCCCGATTCTTCATACCAACACTGCGGAGCATACCAAAGTCCTTTCGGCGAAGGGCTATGTTGGTGGAGATTGTGTTGAACACATTGCAAATACAGATCAGAGAAATCAGTGTAATAAAGCCGTAGGAGAAAATGCGAATCATGGTAATATAGTTCCGGTATTCCATTTGGCCTTCCAGACGATCAACGAAGGAGTAGTCCTGTTTCTCTAGAAAAGCTAACAGCTCCTTATAATCCGAAGCAGTCGCCATCAGAGACATCGTACCCGTCTCAGCAGGTGCGGAGGAAAGTGGCAGAATGACGGTAATGGCGCCCAAATCTGTATTTGGAGAAATACCCAGAGGCAGCTCCCGAATATTCGCTCCCAAACGAAGTTGAGAACGTTCTACCGAAACCACATCGGCAGGTTCCTCCTCCGCAATTCCGGTTTTGGGATCGCGGATATAATAAGCGTAATCCGTTCCATTCCCCACAGGCCGTATCTCAATGTCGTACCGCAGGTCTTCGCTAGTTCCATCCTCCACTTCCGGCGGCACCATTACAGTGAGCAAAACGGTGCCATCCGGTTCTATACGGAGGCTCTCATTCATAATACGCTCCAGCCTATTCAAAACGCCATCGGGGACCTGCGTCGGAATCAACGAAATGGTATCCACGTCATCTCTCAGAACCCGCACAATGGCGTTCTTGCGATCTACCGGCCTGCCGCTTTCGTCATACAAATGCCATGTCAGCTGTGCGTCCGTCGTCAGTGCCAAAGGTTCTTCGCTGTCCAGATAGGGTGTGGGATCTATCCCCTGTTCTATCAAAAATTTCTGCAGGACGGAATCTTCCAGATAATTGATCCGAACATATTTTGAACTGATACTGTTTGTATTGCGATATGCCTGTGCCATAGCTTCCCATGCCGTTGTGTAATCCTGGTCAAAATCTACCTCTGGGATTGCCGCTCTGCTGTGTCCATAAGAAACCAATGCAGAATCGCCTACTGCCGGGTGCGCACGAAGCTGCTCCACTTGCTCCACAGAATTTACGATGATCTCAAAATCGAAGTTGTCTGTGTTGGCCTGTTCCTCAACTGTACCATTCAACTGTTGGACAAAGCTGCCCGCTGTCACGAACAGCACCATACTGATGGTCAGAGAGATAATCGTAGCCCGATATTTTCGCTTATTGACAGTATAGTATTTTCGTGCCAATGATGCAGGCAGACCAAAGAACTTTTGGGTAAGCTTTCCTGCCTGAACGCCGTACTTGGGAACTATGAATTCCTGGGTCTGGCGAATAGCAGCAATTGGTGTAATCTTCGTGGCTCTGCGGGCAGGAATCCATGCAGAGATAAATACCGTGACCAGTGCTACCAGGCCCGCCAGAACAAACGCAGGAATCGATGGAACAGCCTGGAGAATGATGTTATTTTCTTTCGCTGACAAAAGCAGGTTATCAATCAGCCCATGTGGGTCAGCTTCAATGTAATGGCGATGCCGGCATAGCCGCAGAAGATACCAATGGGAATTCCAAAGGCAGCCAGCCCAACCGCCTCGGTAAACACACTCTGTCGGATCTGCTTTCGGGTAGCACCTACACTGGAAAGAAGCCCAAACTGCTTCGTCCGCTCAGAAACAGAGATGGAAAAAGCGTTATAGATCAACGTGACAGAGCCTGCCATGATAATTCCGATCAGAATTGCTGCAAAGGTTACAATCAGATCATTGATTGAGTAATATTTGGTAACTCCGTAGAAATCCAACAGATTCTGGTTCACTGCGCAGGAAGAACCGTAGGGCTTCTTAGCCAGAGCATAGGCCTCTTTGGGATCACTTTTCACAAAGAATCGTCCCCAGATTCCGGCCTCGCTGCCATCGTCATAGGTCAGTAAACTGCTGAGATCCAGTTGATTGTCTGCAAAATATTGTACATACTCAGAAACGCCCACAATCGTGAACGTCTTTTCATAAGGTTTCCCGACAACCGGCAGAACCACGTCCTTGGTTTCATAAGAGACTGCAATGGGCAGCGTGATTTGCGCTCCCAACTCACAGGGTTGCCCGGACTCCCGGAGGTATTCCTGGACGGCTCCTGTAATCATAAGTTCCGAACCCGTTTCCGGCAGTCGTCCTTCTACCAGTCCAACAGGCATCATCTCAAAAAATTCCCGGTCGCCTGCGCCGATGATGAAGGTATCGTCCACAGATCGACTTTCGGTTTCGTACTGAAAGCTGGTGTAGCCGATTGTATTGACTGTTCCCAACTTGGTAACAGATTTTTCCTGCCGCAGTTTTTGGAGATCTTCCATGGTACCATAGTTGTAGCACACAAAATAATCGCCGTCTTCTGCAACTGTTGCCTCCATCAGATAGGCCCGGAAGCTGATGCCCATCGTGGTAACTGCGGTGAACATGGCGGCAGATAGAATGATACCAAGAATGGTCACAATCGTGCGAGCCTTGCTATGCTTCATATTCTGCCAGGTAAGATGGCGTATGATCTTCATCTAACCACCTCATCTCTCACGATGCGACCGTCCTCAATGGCGATAATACGGTCTGCTTGGAGGGCGATGTTCTCATCGTGGGTAATAACAATCAGTGTTTGACCGTATTTCCGGTTGGAGGATTTCAGCAGCTCAATGATTTCCTGGGAGTTTTTGCTGTCCAGATTGCCAGTGGGTTCGTCAGCCAAAACCACAGCAGGCGCATTCATAAGTGCTCTGCCAATGGAGACCCGTTGCTGTTGACCGCCGCTCAGCTGGCTGGGAAGATGTTTTTCTCGCCCCCGGAGGTTCAGCGTATCCAGCAAATCATTCAGATGCTCCTGATTGATTTCTCGTCCATCCAGAAGTACCGGAAGCGTGATATTCTCGGTGACGTTGAGTACCGGGATCAGATTATAAAACTGATAGATCAGTCCCACCTGTCTGCGGCGGAAAATGGCCAGTTGATTTTCGCTTTGCGCAAAAACATCCTGTCCGTTGAGATAGACTTTGCCGCTGTTGGGGCGGTCTACGCCGCCAAGAATGTGCAGAAGCGTAGACTTACCAGAGCCGGATGGACCGATAATGGCAAGAAACTGTCCATTTTCAACAGAAAAGGAAATGTCGTTCAGTGCATGGATCTGATTTTCTCCTGCACCATAAATCTTGGAAAGATGTTCAACCCTCAAAACTTCCATAGAAAATAACCTCCATTTAACTTGATGGCACCATTGTATCTTGCCAAGATGACTCCCCGGTGACTTTTCAGTGACAGAATCGTCATATTGTTTGCTTGTAAAATTTTATGATAAATCTTGCGCCTTTTTCACCATTCTGAGCCTGAATGACACCATTTTGGGATATGATAATAGAATGCGCCAAAGCAAGTCCGATTCCATAGCTTTCCGCACTGGAGTTGCGTCCCTGATAGAAACGATCAAAGATGTGCGGCAAATCTTCCGGGGCAAACCCCTCTCCAGTATCTTCAATCTCAATCTGTGTGAAAAGTGGGTTTTCTTCTGCGCGAACAAAGATGCAACCACCTGCCGGCGTATGTTCCATGCAATTTTTGAATATATTGCCCAAGGCCTCTGCTGTCCAATTAGGATCACCTCGAATCTTCTCCGAATGACAGAGTACCTGAAGCTGTTGATTCCGAATATCCATAGAAATAGACAGCGGTTCAGCAGCTTTCTCAATCAAATGTTGGACGGGTACTGTTTCGGTTGCCATTGTAATCGTCCCTGCATCCAGTTTGCTGATTTTCAGCAAGGTCTTTACCAGCCAATCTATACGGGAGAGCTGCTTCCGAAGTTCCGCAGTCAGCTCCATCCGCCGGCCGTGCTCCAGCTCGGGGCTTCGGAGCATTGTAACCGCTAGGTTCATAGATGTCATAGGGGTACGAAGCTGATGGGAAATATCTGCTAGCGAATCGGCAAGATATTCTTTTTCCTTTTGCACTCGGTCAGCAGTCTCCGTAAGACGGAGGGTAATTTTCTCCATCTGATTGGCTAAAATGGAAAGTTCTCCTTCCTGATACTGATCAATCGGGAGGGGGATGCCCTGCTGGAGCAACCGGTCCAAATCTTGGTTCAGTTTTCGCAGTTGTTTCCTATGGTATTGTTTCTGCCATAACAGGATGGCAAAAAATATACCAATAAGCATAATCAAAATGACTGATAAAATAACTGCTTTCATCGCCCTTCACCATCCATTTGATAACCTAAACCACGAATTGTGCGTATATAGTGGGGATTTTGTGGATTTACTTCAAGCTTTTCCCGCAGTCTCTTGATATAAACAGTCAGCGTATTGTCATTGACAAAATCTCCGGCGCTGTCCCAAATTTCCTCTAACAATTGCTCTCTGCTGAGAATGTGGCCTCGATTATTTAAAAAGACTAAAAGCAGCTTATATTCCAACGCAGACAAATAGATTGTCTGTCCTGCTCTTGTGACAGTTGCCTTGTCAGTATCAATGACTAAATCATCCATTGTAATAGTGCTCTGCCGTTTTCCGGTTCGACGCAAAACACTTCGAATACGGGAAACCAGCTCTCTGGGGCGAAAGGGCTTTGCGATATAGTCATCAGCGCCCATATCCAACCCTGTAACCACGCTATATTCATCTCCAGATGCTGTGAGGAAAATCACAGGGATTCCATGCTCTTTTGCATAACTGCATACGGCAAACCCGTTACCTTCCCGAAGGGTAATGTCCACCAAGGCCAGGTCTGGTGTCTGACCTTCCATAGCTTGGACAGCGACAGACTGCCCATCTGCCGTCTGGACAGAAAAGCCTTCTTCACTTAAAAAAACAGAGAGCGTCCGGATAATCGCCGCATCGTCTTCTACCAATAAAATTCGAGTCATATTTTTCCTCCTGTCTGTAACCATCATACCATTTATGCTATGAAAATCCAATTACAGTTTCGTCATAATCCAATATACTCTATCACGAATCCTGTCTCAGCGGTGGCATAGCGTTTTAGTGATTCATCCCGTATCCGCTCGGCATCTCTTGGCCAGACTTCAAAAGCAGACAGGATCACCGGCCTTACATTCCCGAGATTATCATTGAAGGCATACTGATACTACGTACAATCTGAATCTGTCACAGCGCCGTGCGTATTCCGTGGCAGAATACTGTCCTTCTTTGAATCAAAACATTTTTAATTCCGATACAATTGCGGATTTGCGTACAATCGTGACTGTCAACGGAAAATCCTTCAGTAATCACATTTATCGGGAAGCAGACGGAACAGTCGGTGCTGAAAAATCCTGTTGTGGAAAATCAGGAAGCTGCAAACAATCAGGTTTCCAGTTTACTGTTATATGCCAAGACAGATGCGAGCGTTCAACTGCAGAACGCTTCTTACCACATGAGTGGCAATCATATCTGCGCCCGGACATTGGATTTGAACTGTAATTTTTTCAGATTGCAGGACAACTCAATGGAATTGTGCGGAAATTTGCAGAAGGCATTTTGTAAGATATACGAAAGAGCCCGCAGTTTCTATATGAGTCTGCGGGCTCTTTCGTATATTAATGTGATTCACGCCTCCATATGTTACTCAGCGTCTATCTTCCTTTTACCATAGATGAAAAGTTATTTGCTACAGGGGATAATGTATGAATTCATTACGAGAAGGATCGGGCTGGAATATACGATTCTTATTATCCCTATCTCCGTACCAATTCCTTACCGTTTGTCCTGTCAAACAGTATATCTCCACGCTTTACAAAGAACTTTGGAAACTCCTTACAGGCACGGTATTACTTTTTATCCGATAATATTACAGGAGCAAGAGCATTGGAACCAGCAGTAATGCAGCTGTAATCAATACGGTCATGAGTCGGTTCCCTGTTTTTCTGGATACGGCGGAAATAATCCAAACTGCCACACCACCGAAGGCCAGATACACCAGTTCTGTCAGCAGCAAAACCATCCAAATTTGGCACCAGGATGGAAGCATTCCCCACATGGTAATGCTATTTGCCTGGGCCTCCAGGTAAGGTAGTCCCAATGTAGAATGAACCGCTATGTATTGCGGCAAAAATGCGATGATTTCTGCACAAAGCAAGTAGATTGCTATTAGGATTCGTTTACAGCGGCGTATTTGCTGTTCTCCGCCGTAAGAACAAATCAGATTGGATACCCCGGTCTCCTGCTCTACCGCAAAAATACCGGCCAATCCTAAAATGCAGACAATCAAAAGCTTTGTTGCATTGCGGTGTCTTTCCTGAACCCCTTCTGCCTGATACAGCCATTCATAGCCTGTCTGATAAACATAGGTCTGTCCGGGCTGCAAAGAATTGTATTGCTTCTGTACTCGGTCAAAAGTATTCTTGATATCAAGCTGTGCGCGCAAATCTTCGGTGAGCAGATGCAAGGCATTTTTATCATCTCCGCACTGCTGTGCGTAGATTTGAATCTGTCTTTCAATTTCATCAAATCGGGCTTGCTCTGCTTTCAGATAATCATCCTTTTCTTTGTTGGGGGCACCAGAAAGGATCTGCGAGTAATGCCAATAATCCATTTCGGATTGGTTTTCTCTGCCTGGGACTTGGCTCTGGTCCAATCCCTGTACCAGCAAGAATAATGCTAGGATAATAAAACCGCCTTCCATCCAAAACAGCTTAAATCCTTCATGGACAAACAAGCTGGTATGTCTCCCCATTCGAAGAGAATGTCCGTTATATTTTCGTGCGGCAGAAATGGCAGGTAGGCGGCAATATGTCAAAATTCCGCCCAGAAAACCAATCAGTATAAAAAGGATCATTTCCCAATACAGACATGCCAGCCGAGAAATGGGTCGTCCGAAAAAATTGAGGAAGAAACATCCCTTAAAAAATACATCTGTGTGCAGCAGTGCTGCCAAATCTAAAATACGCAGCCAGTGATTCGGGGTCTGTCCCAGTAAAACAGTCCCGACAAAAAGACACAATCCGGCTCCGATGGCGTGGAATGCCTGCGGCATCCAGCAGCAAAGTCCCCAAAACAAAGAACTGATTGCAAGCACCCACAATACTTTCAATCCATAAAAGAATTCCAAAAAGCCCTGCACAGTAAACGGACGAGGGCAGCCGTCCATCCCATAGATAGACTGGACCGGTGCAGAGAGATCCCCAAGACCCAGCTGCTGGACCGTCAATATAAAGTTAGTTCCATACAGAAGTAACGCACCCCCAACCAGCAGACACAGCATCGTACCATACTTACGAATATATAGCGCAGCGTGTCCACTTTTTGTAGGGTGTGTAAGGCTTAGCATTCCGGAGGCTTTTTCTTCTGCAATCAGGATAAAGGCAGCCGCCCCACCAAAAAGAAGCAGGAAAACATCCGTCAACGGAAAATCGATCAACAGCTCAACACCACCAAAAAAATCAACCTTTGGTGTTAACCATCCTTGCAGTTGTTGATATTCGTCTTGGGTACGCTGCAGCACTGCAACCGAGAATCCACTGGTTCCAAATAGACCCGATTGCTGTTGAACCCGTGCTTCTGCGATCCGCTGTGCCAAGGTCGTTTCATAACTTTCGGAGTGACAGATCCTTTCTTTAACCGCTTTCAAAAGTGTTCTTTCATAATAAATATTTTTGGTAATCAGGCTATCGTCTTGCTCCAGTTTTAAGAATTCCGCATAGTCCGCATCGTCTGCCTGCTTCCATTTCTCGATTATAAGATTTCGCCTTTCTTCTAATTCAGTCTCAATTTCATCGAAATGATTTTGCTTTTGATACATCTGTTTCATTTGGCTGTAGGTATAGCCGCCGTCTGTTTTTTGGTTCAAGTGCTGATAATAGAAATAGCCATTGCACATCCATAACAAAATCAGAAGAAGAACGCAATACCGATTGGTGAAAATCTTTCGGAATTCGTATTTCATAATCCTTCCTCCCCGAAATAATGCAGATAAACATCTTCCAGACAGGATCTGCCTGGTGTACAGGGGATATCTGGCTTTTTCTCGCTCAGCAAACGTACAAAGATACCATTTTGGTCTCGGGCGACACCACAAATCGTGCCGTACTGCGACATCTGTGTAACTTGATCTTCTGGCACCACTGCTTCCCAAACCGATCCATCCATCTGGGCAAGAAACTGCTTTGGCGTTCCCTGCTGGATGAGCTGTCCGTCCGAAAGCAAAATCAATTCTTTGGCAATAAATTCGATATCGGAAACGACATGCGTGGATAGAATCACGATCTTGTTCAGGGCAATTTGTCCAATCAAGTTGCGAACAGCGATCCGCTGTTTTGGGTCCAATCCCGCTGTTGGTTCATCCAGAATCAGGATGTCTGGGTCGTTGAGGATTGCCTGAGCCAGCAAAAGCCTCTGCTTCATACCACCAGAAAAACTACGGATCGGTTTGCTGCGAACATCCGAAAGAGAAAGCAAGGTCAGCGCCCAGTCGATCTGTTTTTGTGCCTCCTCGCGTTTCATCCCCTTCAGCGACGCAATATAGAACAAAAATTGCTCTGCCGTAAAGCCAGGATAAAAAACCTGCTGCTGCGGCATATAGCCCAGCTTTTGCCGATATGTCTTCCCCATCTTGCGAATTTCCATACCGTCCAAATAGATTTCCCCGGCGGTTGGGGACAGATTCCCTGCCAGAATATTCATCAGGGTGGATTTACCTGCGCCATTCGGTCCCAATAAGCCATAGATTCCTGGAGAAAGCAGCAGGTTCACATCTTTCAGTGCTTGCTTATGACCATATGATTTTTTCACATGTTTGATCTGTAATTCCATAGCGGACTCCTTTCTCATAAAAGCAAAACTTCCCCATAGATGTAATCTACGGGGAAGTTTTGCAGATTCGTTTTAGGGAAGCGGTCCTAAGTTATCAAACTTACCACCCCAAAAATCTTCTTTTCGGATACTGGCCATTCTGCCTTCGCAAAATCCCAGGAAACGTTCTTTTGTTTCAGAATCAATGCGGAAATACATTGCATAATCATCACCATGATTCGGAACCATATATTTTTCTCCAGTGGTCAAATCAACGGCATAAAAATCCGCTTTTGCACTACCTAATTCATCGGTCGGTCCATCAGGCATCGATTTGATGCAAAAAAGTTTGTTATCGAATGTGGTGTAATCCACGATCCAGACATCTTTCCAGAAATGACTTGTCTTACCTGTGGTAAGATCCAGACAATCAATCTGAGAATCTCCATTGGAACGGTCAATCGTACGATAGTAAAGTGCATCACCATAACAACATACGGAATCTGACATTTGCACATTATCACAAACCACGGTATCCTGGCCTGTTTTTACGTCGTGATAGATCAATTGGTGCTTTGTATTCAGAAACTCATTCAACGAGGAGTAGTCAAGATAATCGTCTGGGGTAGAATCCGGATTCTGTTCCAAGTAAGCTTCTTCGCTGAGCAGCTGCATATCTAAGAATGAATAGGTATACGCAAACCCATTTTCACTACCTCCCCAGAACTGATACCGTCCGGTAGGGGCATCCGATGTGAAAACCTGTGATTCTCCCGTTTCCAGATTCACACAGACCAATTTTGATTCCGTAGTGACTTCGCTATAATATCCGTCTTGATTTTGTTTCCACTCTTCTCTCGTAATCTGCAGTTGAAACCACGCATTCCCGTGGGACAGAATCAAGTCAAGTCCGCTTAAATAGCATTCCGGATCCTTATATTCCCACAATATCTTTCTCTGATTCGTTTTCGAATCTGTCTGAACCAGTTGAACCAGATGCGCATTATCATCGATTTTCTTTCGATCTGAAGTAAGTGCATACCAGTTGTCCTGATACACGTCAAAATCAAACAACATGCCCTGATAGGCCAGGCAGCTTTCGTCCTGATGCTGGCATCCCTGCTGCGTGCATAGTGGAACCATTAGCCCGGAATCAAAGTCAAAGTAAGAAACGGTTGGGTATGCCATCCCTTGAATGTAAGCACCCTCTTTATCCACAGAAGGATTTTCGAGACCACAGATGCGACGATTTTCTAAATCCGGGGCAAAATTTGTTTTGATTTCTGTATTGCTATTAGGGGAATTATCCTGTTCACCAGTCCCTGAGGCCGCCGGGATATCTGATCCAGAGGACGTCCCTGATGGTTTCAGATAGGTCGCACCGCAGCCGCTGCACAGTAGCACAAGGCTAAGCAATAAGCCTGCAAATCGAACTTGATTACACATTCGTATTCGCCTCCTAAATCAGTAGCATCAGCGGTGCAAATAGGGAGAAACGAAAGAATTACTTGTCGACTGATCCGGATAAGGAACTCTTACAATTACTGTTGCATTTGCAGAAACATAATTGATTGTTTCACCAGCGCAAGGAAGACCGGTATCAGAAGACGTTGCTACGCCAACACATTCTGTGAAACGCGCAACTCCACCGCTTTGCTTCTATATGTTTATGTAAATAAATATATCACAAAGTTAAAAACAATTCTACATAATTGTAAAAAGTGCAGAGTTTAATGTAATGAACGTGGAGCGTTTGGGATGTCAAACGTGTTATAAAACCAGCCATCCTCATATTCCAGATTGTAAAATGCGTTTGGGTAGTTGGATAGGATGCTGTCCATGTTTCGGAGACCAAATCCGTACAATTCAGGGTTTGGTTGTTATAATATAGTTATCTACGATAGTAACAGGTAAAGATCGATTACGAATAGAAAAGATAAAATTTTCATCGAATATCTTTCTAACTTGCGTGTCTTTTCTGCACTTATTGAAATGTCTTTTTGACACCCCAATGATTATCACTCGCTTTTTGTCGTATCTTCGCATTTATTTTTCACGAAATTCTTTACATAAATCAGATTGGGACGACCCAGGCCCTGCCGTCTGCGTTCAATCAAATCTGCGTTATATTCCAGATTATTCAGCAGGCTGATTGCCTTTTTATTGCCGCAGCCCAGCAGCTCCTGAATCTCTTCTACGGTGTAAATGATATAGACCTTGTCGTCCGAATCGAACCAGTCATTCTTAGAAGAAAGCTCCATGCGGCGCAGCAGGATACTGTACAGAATCTTTGCATCTGAGGAAAGCTGTTCGTATTTGGGATCGGTGAAAAATACCCAGGGAATCCGAATGAAGGTAAATTGTTCGGATTCCGTTCCATAAAAATAGTTGTGCATAAAGTAAGGTTCTTCTGCCGTTCGGTAAAGCTGGTGATCTATGTGAATCCTTCATTTCTTCATATTCACATCTGCTCTGGTCAAACCATAGAGTTCGCTGACACGGACACCTGTTTCCAAAAGGATCACGATTTCATAGTAATAACCCAGATCATTCCATTGTGCGATTTGACATTGCAAATTCTCGTTTGACCAATACTGGAATCTTTGACACGCGCCATAACGCTTCGATACAATCTGACACTATTTTGGCTTAATCCCCGCTTTAGTGAGAAATACATATCAAGCAGTTCTGATATTGTCATGCTGTCTTTTTCAGGGTCGATTTCATTCGAGATTTCTCTCTGCCGCGCTGCCTCTTTTTTCTCAATTGAGACAACGTTGAACTATATAGACAATATCTCTTGCCATTACACGTATATCGATACATATAAGAGCCATCCTTGCGCTGGTTTTCTCCAGTTTTTAAAACTCAGCCTTTTGAATCTTTTCGTCTCTTCGAACGTATCTTTCTTTCTAAATATTTCTTTACGTTCAGTCTATCAACGATGTCAACGCTGACGATTTGTAATGAGAATTTTCTCTGTAATAACTTGATGAGAAAATTTTTTGGTTAGTATCTTGTGCCCAGCCCACAAGATACATGTTTCATAATCAGCTTGGACCAACAACTCTCTTAACTGTAGTAAATTACGGCTTTTGCAAGTGTAAATATTCGTAAAAGGCCTTACTGATGAGTACTATCTGAGTACATCGGTAAGGTCTTTGTCTGTTTATCGGTCTTTCAGCCGCTTCTTCAGTAAGCGCTCAAGCATCCGCCGTGTAAAACAAACGAACCCTGTCTGGCTTCCAAAATTTCAGACAGGGTTCGTTGTTCAATCACGTTGCTTGCAGTAATCCGGTAAGATTTCCGACTATGGCAGCAAAGGACGCAGCCGCTTGTCTGTCGGTTCTTCTCCCAATTTAGGAAGTTCCTGCAGAGGTTGCCTTTTCCGGATTTTTATTTTTGCGAAACAAGGACAGGACAAACACAGCTGCCAAAACGCTTCCGGACAGAGCAATCGTCATATAACTGCCAATTCCCCTGCTCAGGATCATAGCGCTTTGCAGAATACCTCCCGGAAAGACCGTCTTGAAATATTGGAGGAAGCTACGCTCGGCAATACCAATCCCGCCGGGAAATGGCAGGGCGGCGCAACTGATGTACAGTGCCGATTGCAAAGCAATGATCTGAACGACTGAAACTCCGGACAACCCCATCGCTTTATAAATCCAGAAGGGTGCCGAATGCATAGCCAGAATCCGAACAACCGTGATCAGGCAGTTCACGAGGCAATAGCCCTTGTTTCGGCGAAACAGCTCGGCACTGGTTCTGTACTGGGCAATGGCTGTTTCTGCACTTTTCTGGAACGTCTCTGCCCGGTCTCTGGAAAAAATGGCAATCAGGCGAGCAACCAGTTCTGTCAGGCGGAAGATGAATCGCCCCGAAAACATGGCAAACAGCAGCAGAATGAGCAGTCCCATATTCAATGTCAATCCTAGCCACAGAAGCCAGATATAGTTGCCCAGCAAGCTGTGAATCAATGGTCCAAAGGACAGATAGCCTGCAATGCCCAGCACGGTAACTGCCAGCTGATAGCATGCCAAATCCATCACCAAGGCCAGCATTCCGTGGATGGCAGAAACACCTTTTTTGTGCATCAGATAAATCTCCATCGGCTGACCGCCGGTAGCGGCAGGGGTGATAGCGCTGAAAAAATTACCAGCAAAGGTATAGACCAAACACTGACGAAAGCTTTGATTTTCGCCCAACAGCCGGAGATTTCGCCGCACCGTTACCGTTTCAGCACAGAGCATCAACACGACCATAGCCGCACCGCACAGCAAATATATAAAATGACTCTCAGCGACATGTCGGATAACCAAATGGAAATCAGAGGATGCAAAAATCGTACGATAGGTAAAAACACCAATCAGGACAAACAATCCGCCGTTAGTGAGCACCTCTTTCAAGAAATTCAGAAATCGTTTCAAAGGTATACCCCTCCTTTTTCCACTGGGGAAGCATCGTTTCCAGCGTGGCAATGGTTCTGAGCGGTGCATGGTTTGTGCCGCGCCCGTCATGCAGGCAAATCACAACACTGCCGTGGACTTTGGTCCGAAGCTTTTGGCACAAGCTTTCTACGGTAGCCTTCTTCGACCAGTCCCCGATAATGACCGTCCACAGGACCACATGCAAATGATACTGTCTGCAAAGCCACAGTCCCAGCGGGGTCACATGGCCCCAGGGCGGGCGGTAGAAGGTCAGTCTGGTATTCTGGGCAGCAAAGATCTTCATGCTCTTACGGAAATCCAACCACAGCTGATGCGGAAGCTGGAGAATCTGGTTTTGATGGTCAAGGGAGTGGAGCCCCACGGTATGCCCTTCCTGCTTCATGCGCTGCAAAATATCAGGGTATCGTTCAGCGGATTGGGCAAGGATGAAGAAGGTAGCGTGGATGTGATGCTCTGCCAAAAGGTCCAGCAGTTTTGGGGTGTATCTGGGGTCTATACCATCATCAAAGGTCAGGCACAGCCTTTTTCCACTCCGGCAGGCTTCGTGAAGGGGATTTTTCAGACGAAAGATTACCGTGGTGACGGCTCCCAGAAGAAGATATCCGGCATGCAGCGCAAGGCTCGCAAGAAAAATTTTAATTAGCATACACTGCAAACTCCTCTTCAAATCGCATTCGCTTCTGTTCGATTTCACGCTTCAGCTGTAGCATGTTGGCCTGATAGGTGCGGCATCGTTCTTCATCTGCCAGCAGCTCTTGGATTTGCCAGCAGGCATTTTCTCCGGCGCGAACCACCAGCCCAATTTCCTTTTTCTCAATAAAATCGGCGTTTTCCATTTCGTGCTCGTAGGCAGGATACATGGCAATATACGGCGTGGCGGCATAGATGCTTTCAAAGAGAGAAATCCCGCCGGGCTTGGAAATCAAAAAGTCAGCCTGCGCCAGATAATGGTCAATATTATGGACAAATCCCACGGT
>RCNI01001099.1_pt1 | contig 15245 bp, 12 predicted proteins | sample 2041151 | NCBI WGS metagenome assembly RCNI01 (sample SAMN09708214, study PRJNA481090) | feces metagenome | isolation source: feces | place: Antarctica: Albino Rookery | reverse complement strand
CTGTTAATGTAGTTTTACCGTGGTCAACGTGTCCTATAGTACCTATATTAACATGAGGTTTGCTTCTTTCAAATTTAGCTTTAGCCATTTTAAAATCCTCCCTATTATTGTTTTATTTATTTATTATTAGGGTAGCTTTATAGCTACCCTTATATTTATACTTTTTTTATATTATTTACCATCTACTATTTTTTTAGCTACTGAAGCTGGAACTTGTTCGTAGTGGTCAAATATCATTGTGTATGTTGCACGACCCTGAGTCATAGATCTTAAGTCAGTTGAGTATCCAAACATTTCTGAAAGTGGAACAAATGCATTTATAACCTGAGCACCTGATCTAGCTTCCATTCCCTGTATAAGACCTCTTCTTGAGTTTAAGTCACCCATTACGTCACCCATGTAATCTTCAGGAGTAACAACTTCAACTTTGAAGTATGGTTCTAATAATACTGCATTACCTTGCTGCATAGCTTTTTTGAATGCCATAGAACCTGCCATTTTGAAGGCCATTTCTGATGAATCGACTTCATGGTAAGAACCATCGTATAATTCAACAGCAACGTCAACAACTGGATAACCAGCAACTATACCAGACTGCATAGCTCCCTGTATACCCATATCTGTTGGTCCAACATATTCTTTTGGAACTGATCCACCAACAGTTTTGTTTTCGAATTTATATCCTTCACCTGGTTCAGTAGGGTTAACTCTAATTTTAACGTGTCCATACTGTCCTCTACCACCTGACTGTTTCTGATATTTGTATTCAACATCAACTGGCTGAGTTATTGTTTCTCTATAAGCAACCTGAGGGTTACCAACTTTTGCTTCAACTTTGAATTCTCTTAAAAGTCTATCAACTATTATATCTAAGTGTAATTCACCCATACCTGATATTATAGTCTGACCTGTTTCTTCATCAGTTCTAACTGTGAAAGTAGGGTCTTCTTCAGCAAGTTTCTGAAGAGCTATACCCATTTTTTCCTGAGCTGCTTTAGAAGCTGGTTCTATAGCAACAGATATAACTGGTTCAGGGAATTCCATTGATTCAAGTATTATTGGAGCTGCTGGATCACAAAGTGTATCACCAGTAGTTGTATCTTTAAGACCAACTGCTGCAGCTATATCTCCTGCGTAAACTTCAGTTATTTCTGTTCTTGTGTTGGCATGCATCTGAAGTATACGTCCTATTCTTTCTCTTTTGTTTTTAGTTGCATTTAATACATAAGAACCTGATTCTAATGTACCAGAGTAAACTCTAAAGAATGCAAGTTTACCAACGAATGGGTCAGTCATTATTTTGAATGCTAAAGCTGAGAATGGTTCTTCATCTGAAGCATGTCTTTCTGATTCTTCTCCATCTTCTAATATACCTTTTATAGCTGGTATATCAGTTGGTGCTGGTAAATAATCTATAACAGCGTCTATAAGTAACTGAACACCTTTATTTCTGTAAGCTGTACCACAGAATACTGGGTTCATTTCACAAGCTATTGTAGCTTTTCTTATAGCAACTTTTAATTCTTCTTCTGTTATTTCTTCACCTTCAAGATATTTCATCATTAACTCTTCATCAGTTTCAGCAACAGCTTCAACCATTTTTTCTCTCCATTCCTGAGCTAATTCTTTCATATCTTCTGGTATAGCAGTTTCTTCCATTTCGATACCTTTGTCATCTTTATATATAACAGCATCCATTTTTATAAGGTCTATTATACCAACAAAGTCATCTTCTTTACCTATTGGTAACTGTAGTGGAACTGCATTTGCACTTAATCTTGTTTTCATCATATCTACTGCATTGTAGAAGTTTGCACCAAGTATATCCATTTTATTTATGAAAGCTATTCTTGGTACTCCGTAAGTTTCTGCCTGTCTCCATACATTTTCAGACTGAGGTTCAACCCCACCTTTTGCACAGAATACAGCAACTGCACCGTCAAGAACTCTTAAAGATCTTTCAACTTCAACTGTGAAGTCAACATGTCCTGGGGTATCTATAACGTTTATTCTGTGACCTTTCCAAGTAGCTGTAGTAGCCGCAGATGTTATTGTTATACCTCTTTCTTTTTCCTGTTCCATCCAGTCCATCTGAGAAGCTCCTTCATGAGTTTCTCCTATTTTATGAGTTTTCCCAGTATAGAAAAGGATTCTTTCTGTAGTAGTAGTTTTCCCTGCATCTATATGGGCCATTATCCCTATATTTCTAGTATTTTCTAATGAAAATTCTCTAGCCATAGTTTTCCTCCTTAATTTATGAGTTTAATTGGAAGATTTCTTTATACTATTAAAATCCTACCATCTGTAGTGAGCAAATGCTTTATTAGCTTCTGCCATTTTATGAGTATCTTCTTTTTTCTTAACTGAAGCTCCTGTGTTGTTAGCTGCATCCATTATTTCTTTAGCTAGCTTTTCAACCATTCCTTTTTCTCCACGAGCTCTAGTGTATCTTACTAACCATCTAAGACCTAATGTCTGTCTTCTGTCTGGTCTAACTTCTATTGGAACTTGGTAGTTTGCCCCACCAACTCTTCTAGCTTTTACTTCTAATACTGGCATTATGTTTTCCATAGCTTTTTCGAAAACTTCTAAAGCGTCTTCTCCTGTTCTTTCAGCTATTAATTCAAATGCATCGTATACTATTTTCTGAGATTTTCCTCTTTTTCCGTCTAACATTAAATTGTTTATTAATTTAGTAACTACCTTACTTCCGTACATTGGATCTGGTAATACTTCTCTTTTTGGAACGTTACCTTTTCTTGGCATTTCGCTTCCCTCCTTAATTATTAAAATTTAAATCATAGGTACTCGACATCGAATAGTCAGCCGTGATGCCATAAATATATCTATATTTAAAGCACCTAACTTATTAATCACACTCTAATCTATTTGTGTCTATTTGTTAATTTTTGTATTTCTTATTATTTTTTGTCTTTAGGTCTTTTAGCACCGTATTTTGATCTAGACTGTCTTCTTTTGTCTACACCAGCAGTATCTAATGTACCTCTTAGTATGTGGTATCTAACCCCTGGTAAGTCTTTTACTCTACCACCTCTTATAAGAACAACAGAGTGTTCCTGTAAGTTGTGTCCTTCACCTGGTATATAAGCAGATACTTCTATACCGTTTGTTAATCTAACTCTGGCAACTTTTCTTAAAGCTGAGTTTGGTTTTTTAGGAGTAACTGTTTTAACTGAAGTACAAACTCCTCTTTTCTGTGGAGAACTTGCGTCAGTTGTTTTTTTGTTTAATGAGTTATACCCCTTCTGTAGTGCTGGAGCAGTAGATTTTTTTAGTATGTCTTTTCTACTTTTACGAACTAATTGGTTAATTGTTGGCATCATCTGCACCTCCTTCTTTTTTATTTTCGATCTTTCAGTGATCGCCAACCCAATCGCTTATACGATTGATTTGCTGTGCTTTTAGCTTGATGCTTTTAGTTCTTTGTTACTTTCTTTATAACTTAAAAGCACTAAGAGCTTTATTTAAAGCCCTTAGTGTACTTTTAAATCACACTTTTATTATTTTATCACCTAATATAACTGTTGTCAACAATTGATGTTTCACATTTTTGACTAATCTTCAATTTTTTCTACAGCTATATTTCTATATTTCTTCATTCCTGTACCTGCTGGTATAAGTTTACCTAATATAACATTTTCTTTTAATCCTATTAAGTGGTCTTCTTTACCTTTTATTGCAGCTTCTGTAAGAACTCTTGTTGTTTCCTGGAATGAAGCAGCAGATAAGAATGATTCTGTAGCTAGAGATGCTTTAGTTATACCTAGTAAAACTCTTTTAGCAACTGCTGGTCTTAATCCCTGTGCTATTGCATCTTCATTGCATTTTTCATATACTAGAACATCTTCATATCCACCTGGTAGTAAATCTGTATCTCCTGGATCTTCTACTTTAACTTTAGATAGCATCTGTCTAACAATAACTTCTATATGTTTATCGTTAACATCAACCCCCTGTAGTCTGTAGACTCTCTGTACTTCTTTAACTATATAATCCTGTACTCCTCCAATACCTTTAACTCTTACTATATCATGAGGGTTTATAGAACCTTGAGTTATTGGATCTCCAGCTTCTACCATCTGTCCTTCTTTTACTCTTATTCTAGAACCATATGGTATTTGATAAGTCTGAGCTTCTCCTTCTGAAGGAATTACTATTACTTCTTTTCTTTTTCCTGTTTCATCTATTTTAACTTGTCCACTTACTTCAGCTATTATAGCAAGACCTTTTGGTTTTCTAGCTTCAAATAACTCTTCAACCCTTGGAAGCCCCTGAGTTATATCTCCACCGGCAACCCCACCTGTATGGAAAGTACGCATTGTAAGCTGTGTACCCGGTTCACCGATTGACTGTGCAGCTATTATACCTACAGCCTCTCCTATATTAACTTCTTTACCTGTTGCAAGGTTTCTTCCGTAACATTTTGAACAAACACCATGTTTTGTTTTACAGTTAAGAACTGTTCTTATGTTAACTTTTTCTATGCCTGCTTCAACTATTTTTTCAGCAGCATCTTCTTTTATCATAGAATCAGCTGGAACTAAAACTTCACCAGTTTTTGGATCTACTATAGGATCTATAGTATATCTTCCTACTATTCTATCATAGATTTCTTCTATTACTTCATTTCCATCTTTTATAGCAAGTATTTCTGTTGTTTCTGTTGTTCCACAGTCTATATCTCTTACTATAACATCTTGACTGACATCAACAAGTCTTCTTGTTAAGTATCCTGAATCGGCTGTACGAAGAGCTGTATCGGCAAGACCTTTTCTCGCACCATGTGCTGATGTAAAGTATTCAAGAACTGATAAACCTTCACGGAAGTTTGATTTAACTGGTATTTCAACAGTTTTACCTGATGCATTGGCCATAAGTCCACGCATACCTGCTAACTGTCTTATCTGGTTTTTAGAACCTCTGGCTCCAGAGTGTGCCATTATGAATATATTGTTTAGTCTATCAAGATTATCCATTAAGGCATTAGTTACTTTGTCAGTTGTTTCTGTCCAAGTAGCTATTACTTTTTCATATCTTTCTTCATCAGATATAAGACCTCTTCTGTAAGCTTTACCTAGTTTTTCAACTTCTTTTTCAGCTTCTGCTATGTATATTTCTTTTTCTTTAGGGATAGCCATATCTGCAACTGCAACTGTTATACCACCTACAGTAGAGTATTTAAATCCTATTCCTTTTACATAGTCTAAAAGTTCTGCTGTTATTGTATTTTCATGTTTTCTGAAACATTTATCTATTATTTTACCAAGATATTTCTTAGTAACAACTTCATCTATTTCTAGACTGAATGGATCTTTTTCTCTATCAACAAATCCAAGATCTTGTGGTATTCCTTCATTGAATATGAATCTACCAACTGTACTTTCTACAAGAGCTGATCTTCCATCTGGAAGAACTTTTCTAACTTTTACTAGAGCATGTAATTCTACTACTTTATTGTAATAAGCTAATAATAACTCATTGTAGTCTTTAAATATCATACCTGTTCCTTTAGCACCATCTTGTGCTTCTATTGTTAAATAGTAACTACCAAGTACCATATCCTGTGAAGGAGTAGTTATTGGAGAACCATCTTTTGGAGCAAGTATATTGTTTACTGAAAGCATAAGGAATCTTGCTTCTGCCTGTGCTTCTACTGATAAAGGAACGTGAACCGCCATCTGGTCACCATCGAAGTCAGCATTGTATGCTGTACAAACTAATGGATGAAGTTTGATAGCTTTACCTTCAACTAGTACTGGTTCGAATGCCTGTATACCTAATCTATGTAGTGTCGGCGCACGGTTAAGTAGAACTGGATGGCTTTTTATAACATCTTCTAATACATCCCATACTTCAGTTTTAACTTTTTCAACTATTGATTTTGCACTTTTTATATTATGTGCATATCCTTCTTCTACTAGTTTATCCATAACAAATGGTTTGAATAATTCAAGTGCCATTTTCTTAGGAAGACCACACTGATAGAATTTAAGTTCTGGTCCAACTACTATAACAGAACGTCCTGAGTAGTCAACACGTTTACCAAGTAGATTCTGTCTAAAACGACCTTGTTTACCTTTAAGCATATCTGATAAAGATTTTAATGGTCTATTTCCTGGACCTGTAACAGGTCTTCCTCTTCTACCATTATCTATAAGTGCATCTACAGCTTCCTGAAGCATTCTTTTTTCATTTCTTACTATTATATCAGGAGCACCTAGTTCTAAAAGTCTTTTTAATCTGTTATTTCTATTTATAACTCTTCTATAAAGGTCATTTAAATCAGAAGTTGCAAATCTTCCACCATCTAACTGTACCATAGGTCTTATATCTGGTGGTATAACTGGAATTGCATCTAGTATCATCCATTCAGGTTTATTTCCTGATTTTCTGAAAGCTTCAACTACTTCTAATCTTCTTATAGTTCTTATTCTTTTTTGACCTGTACTATCTTTTAAATCTGCTCTTAACTCTTTACTCTGTTGTTCTAAGTCTATATCCTGTAAAAGTTTTTTTACAGCTTCAGCACCCATACCAACTTCAAAGTTTCCGTATCCATAATTGTCTACTGCATCTCTGTATTCTTTTTCTGTTAAAAGCTGTTTTGCTGTTAATCCTGTTTCTTTTGGATCTGTTACTACATATGAAGCAAAATAAAGCACTTTTTCAAGAGCTCTAGGAGACATATCTAAAAGAAGTCCCATTCTACTAGGAATTCCTTTGAAATACCATATATGAGACATTGGAGCTGCTAGCTCTATATGACCCATTCTTTCTCTTCTAACTTTTGATTTTGTTACTTCAACTCCACATCTATCACATACTACACCTTTATATCTAACTCTTCTGTATTTACCACAATGACACTCCCAGTCTTTCTGAGGTCCAAAGATTCTTTCACAGAAAAGTCCATCTTTTTCTGGTTTCAGCGTACGGTAATTTATAGTTTCTGGTTTTTTTACTTCCCCTCTAGACCACTGTCTTATTTTTTCCGGAGAAGCCAATCCTATTTTTATCGACTCGAAATTGTTTAATTCAAACAAGGAGTTCTCTCCCTTCTATTTGAGATTTATTTTTATTCCTTAAATTTGAATTATAGCTGCCTAAAACTCAGACAGCTATAATCCTGAAAGTTTCTTAAAGTTTATATTTTTTATTATTAAAGATCGAAATCATTATCGTCATAGTCCATATCATCGCCTTCAAAGTCTTCAGATAAGCTATTTAGATCTAATTCTTCATCGTTATCTCCAAATTCATCTTCTACTTCTTCTATAACATGTGTATCTTCTATATTATCTGGGATAACATCTAATTCAAATTCTGATACAGATAAACCATCATCTTCATAATCAACTGATTCTTTAACTTCTATTTCTTGATCTTCTGCTGTAAGCACTTTAACATCAAGGCATAGTGACTGAAGTTCTTTTATAAGAACTTTGAATGATTCTGGTATACCTGGTTCTGGTATATTTTCACCTTTAACTATAGCTTCATAAGTTCTTACACGTCCTACAACGTCATCTGATTTAACTGTTAATATTTCCTGAAGGATATGAGCAGCACCATATGCTTCTAAAGCCCAAACCTCCATTTCCCCGAATCTCTGTCCACCGAACTGAGCTTTACCTCCTAGAGGCTGCTGAGTTACTAGTGAGTAAGGTCCAGTACTTCTTGCATGAAGTTTATCATCAACTAAGTGATGTAGTTTTAAGTAGTACATATATCCAACTGTTATTCTATTGTCGAATGTATCCCCTGTTCTACCATCATATAAAGTAAGTTTTCCATCTCTTGGATATCCAGCTTCTTCAAGAGAATCCATTATATCGTATTCGTTTGCTCCATCGAATACTGATGTAGCTACATACCAACCAAGTTTTTTAGCTGCAAGACCAAGATGAACTTCTAGTACCTGTCCGATGTTCATACGAGAAGGTACCCCCTGTGGATTAAGTACTATATCCATAGGTGTTCCATCTTCCATAAATGGCATATCTTCTTCTGGTAATACTCTTGAGATAACCCCTTTATTACCATGACGACCGGCCATTTTATCCCCAACTTTTATTTTTCTTTTCTTAGCTATGTAGCATCTTACAAGTTCATTTACACCTGGAGATAAATCATCTCCATTTTCTCTTGTAAACACTTTAACATCTACTATTATACCTGATTCACCATGAGGTACTTTTAATGAAGTATCTCTTACTTCTCTTGCTTTTTCACCAAATATTGCTCTTAAAAGTCTTTCTTCTGCTGTAAGTTCTGTTTCTCCTTTTGGAGTAACTTTACCAACTAATATATCTCCAGAATCAACTTCTGCACCTATTCTGATTATACCTCTATCATCAAGATTTTTAATTGTTGCTTCACCAACATTAGGTATATCTCTTGTGATTTCTTCTGGTCCAAGCTTAGTATCTCTAGCTTCACATTCATATTCTTCTATATGTATAGTAGATAGTCTATCTTCTCTTACAAGTCTTTCATTTATTAAAACGGCATCTTCGTAGTTATAACCTTCCCAAGTCATAAATGCTATGAAACAGTTTCTACCAAGTGCTATTTCACCAAGATCTGTTGCAGGTCCATCAGCTATAACATCTCCAGCTTTTACTTCTTCTCCTTTTGATACTATAGGTGTCTGATTTATACAAGTTCCTGCATTAGAACGTTTAAATTTAAGAAGTTTGTATCTATCTCTAGTTCCATCTTCTTTTTTGATTATTATTTCGTCAGCTGAAACTCTATCAACTATACCGCTGTTTTTAGCTACAACAACTGCACCAGAGTCTTTAGCTGCTCTATATTCTATACCTGTTCCTATGATAGGCGCTTCTCTTCTAACTAGAGGCACTGCCTGACGCTGCATGTTTGATCCCATTAGGGCACGGTTGGCATCATCATTTTCAAGGAATGGTATCATAGCTGTAGCAACAGATACGACCTGTTTTGGTGATATATCCATATAATCAACTTTATCTGGTGATAATAATTCTAGAGCACCATTTACTGTTCTACAAGCTATTCTATTATTTATGAATTCTCCATCATCTGTTAATGGCTCATTAGCCTGTGCTCTGACGAATAAATCTTCTTCATCAGCTGTTAGATAATGTATTTCATTTGTTACTTTTCCTGTTTCTTTATCATATTTTCTATATGGAGATTCTATAAATCCATATTCATTTACTTTAGCATATGTTCCAAGTGAGTTTATAAGACCTATATTTGGTCCTTCTGGAGTTTCTATCGGACACATTCTACCATAGTGTGAATGGTGAACGTCACGAACTTCGAACCCTGCTCTCTCTCTAGAAAGTCCTCCTGGTCCAAGTGCTGATAATCTTCTCTTATGAGTTAATTCTGATAACGGGTTAGTCTGATCCATGAACTGAGATAACTGAGAACTTCCGAAGAATTCTTTTATCGCAGCTGAAACTGGTCTTATATTAACAAGAGCTTGAGGAGTTATAGATTCCATATCTTGTACAGTCATTCTTTCTTTTATAACTCTTTCCATTCTTGAAAGACCTATTCTAACCTGATTCTGAAGTAATTCACCAACTGATCTTATTCTTCTATTTCCTAAGTGGTCTATATCATCTATAGTACCTACTCCATAGAATAGATTAAATTCATAACTTATAGAAGCAATTATATCATCAAGAAGTATGTGTTTTGGTATAAGTTCTTTCATTCTTGATTTTATAACTTCTTTTATTTCTTCTTCATCATCATAGTTATCAAGTATTTCTTTTAGTGTAGGATAGTGAACTTTTTCTTTTATTTTAAGGTCTGATATATCAAAGTCTACGTGAGCTTCTATATCAACAAAGTTATTTCCTATTACTTTTATTTCTTTTTCGTCATCTATTAATAAATAAACAACGTTTATACCTGCATTCTGTATTGCTTTAGCTGCATCATATCCTATATTTTCTCCTGCTTTAACAAAGATTTCTCCTGTTTCAGGATTAACTATATCTCTAGAAGCAACTTTATTCATTATTCTGTAGCAAATAGCTAGTTTTTTATTGAATTTATATCTACCAACTTTTGCTAAATCATATCTTTTAGGGTCGAAGAATAGTGCATTTAATAATGAAGATGCACTTTCTACTGTAGGCGGTTCACCTGGTCTAAGTTTTTTGTATATCTCAACAAGACCTTCTTCAACAGTATTTGTATTATCTTTTTCAAGTGTAGCTGATAGTCTTTCATCTTCACCTAAAAGTTCTATTATTTCTGCATCCGTTCCTATACCTAATGCTCTAAGTAATACAGTAACTGGCTGTTTTCTAGTTCTGTCTACTCTTACAGAGATTACATCGTTTGAATCAGTTTCATATTCAAGCCATGCACCTCTATTAGGTATAACTGTAGAAGACATTAATCTTTTACCAGTTTTATCTCTTTCTTCAGCATAATAAACACTAGGAGATCTAACAAGCTGACTGACTATAACCCTTTCCGCTCCATTTATAACGAAAGTTCCTCTTTCAGTCATAAGTGGGAAGTCACCCATAAATACTTCCTGTTCTTTTATTTCGCCTGTTTCTTTATTTATAAGTCTAACTTTAACTTTTAGAGGTGCACAATATGTAGCATCTCTTTCTTTACATTCTTCTATATCATATTTAGGATTTTCATCTAAAGAATAGTCGACAAATTCTAATATAAGATTACCTGTATAATCTTCTATTGGTGAAATATCATCGAATACTTCTTTTAATCCTTCTTCTAAAAACCACTTATAAGAATCCACTTGGATTTCTATAAGATTTGGTACGTCAGCTATTTCTTTTATTTTAGAAAAGCTCATTCTTTTTCTTTTACCTATCGTGACAGGATGTGGCATTTCACTCTTCACCTCTCATTATTCAAAGTTATTTAATTCAATTTTTCATTCTATAACGCATCTAATGATTATAGCATAATTTTAGGCTTTTTCCAAGTATTTTTTTCTTGACATAATACCTTTTATATACATTAAAGCAAATTTACAGAGTGCTTAACTATATAATAACTCATTATATTGTAATATAACAGAAAAAAATTATTTTTTCAGAAAAAAAAAGTGTCCATTTGGACACTTTTTATATCATTTGATTATCTTCAGTAAAATTATAACTATTTAACTTCTACTTTTGCACCAGCAGCTTCTAGTTTTTCTTTTATCTGTTCAGCTTCTTCTTTTGAAGCTCCTTCTTTAACTGTTTTTGGAGCATTGTCAACTACTTCTTTAGCTTCTTTTAATCCTAATCCAGTTATTTCTCTAACAACTTTTATAACACCTATTTTTGATGCACCAGCGTCTGCTAATACTACATCAAATTCAGTTTTTTCTTCTGCACCACCAGCAGCACCAGCAGCACCAGCTACCATAACTGGAGCTGAAGCAGAAACACCGAATTTTTCTTCTGCAGCTTTAACTAATTCATTTAATTCTAAAACTTTCATGTTTTCTATAGCTTCTAATATCTGTTCTATTGTCATTTTAAGCACCTCCGAATTTTCTCTCGTTTAATTTATTATATTCTGGTAAGTCATATCGACTTTTTCCCGTTTGTTTTTATAAGCTTAAGCTTATATGTTTTAGGTCTAAGCAGCTATTAAGCTTCTTCTTCCTGTTTTTTTGCTATCGCATCTACTAAGTATACGAAGTTTGATACTGGAGCTTTTAAACTTCCAAGTAATTTTGCGATAAGTTCTTCTCTTGATGGTATGTTTGCTAATTCCATTATCTTAGCTTCATCGTAGAATTCACCTTCAACTACACCCATTTTAAGGCTCATTTTTGGATGAGATTCTATGAATTTTTTAAGTATTCTAGCTGGAGCAACTGGATCTTCATATCCAAATGCTATAGCGTTAGTTCCAACTAATAATTCATCGTTGAACTGTTCTATACCAACTTCCTGAGCAGCTCTTCTTACTAAAGTATTTTTGTATACTTTGTAATCAACACCAGCTTCTCTCATAACTTTTCTTAATTCTGTAACTTCAGCAACTGTTAACCCTTTGTAGTCAACTACAACTGCAGAAGAAGATTTCTGTAATTTTTCTACTATTTCAGAAACAACTAATGATTTAACTTCTAAAGCTTTTTTCATTAATCTGGCACCTCCTTATCAAATAGTTATATTTTATTCACCGTATCATCTAAAAAGCCTCTGTATCAAATTGACGCAGAGGCTTACATATTCTAAACAATATATCTAAAACCTCGGCAGGAAATTAAGCTCTCGCACCCGCTGTCTACGGCAAATCTATTCATTTTTACATCGACATCAATTATGATATCATTTTTGTCAACTTATGTCAACAACTTTTTTTATTATTCAGCAACTCTAGCTGGGTTAACTTTAACTCCAGGTCCCATTGAAGAAGCAACTGATATACTTCTTAAGTACTGACCTTTAGCTGCAGATGGTTTAGCTTTTATTATAGCTTCCATTAATACTGCAAAGTTCTGAGTAAGTTTTTCTCCACCGAAAGATACTTTTCCTATTGGAACGTGTATTATGTTAGTTTTATCTAATCTGTATTCAACTTTACCAGCTTTTATTTCATTAACAGCTTTAGTTACGTCGAATGTAACAGTTCCTGATTTAGGGTTAGGCATTAAACCTTTTGGTCCTAATACTCTACCTAGTCTACCAACTACACCCATCATATCTGGAGTAGCAACAACTATATCGAAATCGAACCAGTTTTCTCCCTGTATTTTCTGAACCATTTCTTCAGCACCTACGAAATCAGCTCCAGCAGCTTCTGCTTCTTTAGCTTTTTCACCTTTAGCGAAAACTAAAACTTTTTTAGTTTTACCAGTACCGTTTGGTAATACAACAGCACCTCTAACCTGCTGATCAGCATGTCTTGAGTCAACACCTAATCTTATGTGTGCTTCAACTGTTTCGTCAAATTTAGCTTCTGCAACTTCACAAACTAATGATAAAGCCTGAGAAGCATCGTATAAATTACTTCTATCTATTTTGCTTAACGCATTTGCGTATCTTTTACCTCTTTTAGCCATTATAATTTCCTCCTTGTGGTATTTTCGGCCTTTTCGACCTCCCACTTCATATAAAACAAAGTGTTTTAATTCATTTTAAGATTTTATTATTTTTATTATTTTTGATATTAAAATAATTGATTATTAGTCAACTACTTCGATACCCATACTTCTAGCTGTACCAGCTATCATACTCATTGCTGCTTCAACACTAGCTGCATTTAAGTCAGGCATTTTTAATTCTGCTATTTCTTTTACCTGTGCAGATGTTATTTTAGCAACTTTCTTTTTGTTTGGTTCTCCTGATGCTGATTTAAGATTACATGATTTTTTTATTAAAACAGCAGCTGGAGGAGTTTTAGTTATGAAACTGAATGATCTATCCTGATATACAGTTATAACAACTGGTATTATCATTCCTGCCTGATCTGCAGTTTTCGCATTAAATTCCTTAGTGAATCCCATTATGTTGACACCGTGCTGTCCTAGTGCTGGACCAACTGGTGGTGCTGGTGTAGCTTTTCCAGCAGGTATCTGTAATTTTATCTGACCTATTACTTTTTTAGCCATTTAAAGTGCACCTCCTTAGATTTTCTCTATACTTTTAATCCCTATTGTTACTGGGGACTTTCTACCAAATATTTCTGTTAATAATTTTATTTCTTTCTTTTCTGCGTTCACTTCTTCTACAGTACCTATGTTTCCTGCAAAAGATCCGTTTATGATTTTAACAACGTCGCCAGGTTCTAAATCTACGTCACCACCTACAACTTCTTGAGCAGGTAATTCTATTCCCATAGAAACTACTTCCTCATCGCTCAATGGTACAGGTTTTGATCCAGGCCCAACAAATCCAGTAACGCCTTTTGTATTTCTAACTACGTACCAAGATTCATCAGTTATAATCATTTTTATTAACACATAACTCGGATAAACTTTACGTTGTCTTACTTTTTCATTACCTTTAGGTGTTTTTTCTACTACATTTTCAGTAGGAACAACAACTTGAGTTATGATATTTTCCATACCTCTTGTTATTACTGCTCTTTCTATAGTAGCTTTAACCTTGTTTTCATGTCCTGAGTAAGTATGAACAACGTACCATTTTGCTTCTTGTACTTCTGACATAATTATTACTCCTTTACTTTACTTTAGTAATAAGGTTAAGGCACCTGATAATAGAGTGTCTATTCCCCATATAGCTAAAGTTGAAAATATAACTACTGTTAAAACCACACCTGTGTTTCGGAACAGTTCTTTTCTAGTCGGCCAAGTTACTCTTTTAAGTTCTGTATTTGTCTCTTTAAAATAACCGAACAGACCAGTTCTTTCTTTTTTTTCAACAGATTTATTTTTTTCTGCCATCAATTTCACCCCTTAAAGTAAAACGAATTATTTTGTTTCTTTATGAAGAGTATGTTTTTTGCAGAATTTACAATATTTTTGAAGTTCTATTCTGTCTGGATTGTTTTTCTTATTTTTAGTAGTGTTGTAATTTCTCTGTTTACATTCTGTACATGCTAAAGTAACTTTTACTCTCATCGTTACACCTCCATTTGTTATACAATAAATATATATTGAATATGATATATCCGGTGTTTTGGAAATATCATTACCTTCCATAAACATTACTCTGTATAAATTACCATAAAGTTGCTGTATATGTCAACATTTTTATTTATTTATACAACTATTTTTTGGAAATCCATGTATAATTGTTTTTTATTTATCTACATTGATATTACATATATTTTTATTTTACGATATATTTTTATTTTATAAATAATTTCTATTTTAAATTATTTATATTTAACACCAATAGAGGGGTGAAAAAAATTGAGGACATTATTTGATTTTTTCGAAGAATTGGACGAAATGGTATATATATCAGATATGGATACACATAGTTTGGTTTATATGAATCGCCATTTAAGAGAAAGTTTAGGCTACAAGAAACATGAATCATATAAAGGCCAAAAATGCTATAACATATTGCAAAATAGAGAATCTAGCTGTCCATTTTGTAATAATAATTCTTTGGAACCAGGTCGTTTTTTGACATGGATACATGAAAATCCAGTGTTGCACAAAAAAGTTATTGTTAAAGACACTATGATTTATGTAAATGGACATAGATATCGTATTGAAATTGCTGTTAAAGCAGAAAATAAAGATGATAATTGTAATGGACATTTTTATA
>RCNI01001098.1_pt1 | contig 15248 bp, 11 predicted proteins | sample 2041151 | NCBI WGS metagenome assembly RCNI01 (sample SAMN09708214, study PRJNA481090) | feces metagenome | isolation source: feces | place: Antarctica: Albino Rookery | reverse complement strand
ACGGCGCTGTGTGCCGTGGTGCTGTGCCTGTGGCATTTTCCCTGTGGCACCACCTGCCTGACCATCCACAAGGAGACGGGCAGCTGGAAGTGGACAGCGCTGGGATTTTTGCTTCCCACGGCGGCGGGCATGGCGGTCTGTATGCTCCTTCGTGGTGTGGCGATCCTCTTGCAATAACTATGGAAAAAGGCTGCAAAACACATTTGTGCTTTGCGGCCTTTCACTGTGTTTCTTTGCTTGGATTATTTTCCAAAAAAATCTTTTTTCCTTTGTGAGGTTTTCTGAAAAATAGGAAGATATCTTGTCAAAAAGAGAGGGGTAAAATATAATGTAAAAATCTCAAAGGTAAGGATATGCTTCGCCCGTGAAAGGAGCGGAGCAAAACGGAGAGGGGAGTGACAGCAAATGAGAAAAAACATCAGAAGAGTGCTTGCAGCGGTAATGGCTGTGGCAATCATGGGTAGTGTCAGTCAGACACAGATAGCCTATGCGGCAAGCTATATCCCACCGGCAGATCGAATTCTCCCGGGACAAGTGGAAAGGAACCTGACCGTCCCCAATAGCATCAATGTGCTGGTGAAGGATGCGGATGGTACCCAGCTGAAAGGCGGAAAGTTCCAGCTGATTGCCGAAGACGGTACAGTGGTGAAGAGCTGGACTGGTGGCGATGGCATTTACAGCGCGACCAACGGCCACTATGCAGACGAGGATAGGTGCCCACTGCCGGCGAGCGCTTGCTATGAAGTGGGAGACTATGATGGCGAAATCCGTTTCCCTTATGAGTGGGGCTATACCAAGCTAGACAGGGATGGCTGGGATTCTCTCAATTACGGAACCAACGAAAGATATGTTGCTTATGGCGATAAAATGACCGGCATGGAATCAGTGACCATTCCGGCCGGCGAGGTATGGATCAACGTGGGTGCCGGCTACAAGCGGGAACCGGGGCAGGATAAGGCAAAGCAGATCATCGATTATGCCGATCAGTATACCTATGATCTCTCGAATATTGCCGGGACAATTACCAAGCTCCACTGGCCGGCGGGAACACAGTATGGCTGCGGTATCTCCATGAGTACGGATGGTGAAACGAGTGTCAAAACGCATGGAAAAAATATGCTGACCTCCTACGACACGGCGGGGGAATATGTGAAGGTTACCCTGGATTTTCATAAGTACTATGAAAGATATGTGAACGCTGAAGGAAAATACGTTATGGATGATAAAACCTTCGTCTACGGTGCACCGTCCGTGGATGGCGCGTTTACGACCATGACCTATCTGCAGCTCACCAGCGGCGCTGTGACAAACTTTGTTTCCCTGATGAATGGCCCTACGGCAGAGGTTTATCTGAAAAAAGGCGACTATGAACCCAGTGTATCTTGCACCGTTGTATATAAACATAATTCCGGTATGAACAGTGGCAGCGGAGGAGGAAACGATGGAATAGGTCTTACAATCTATGATTACATGAAGCACATCATCCACGTCGTAAGACCGCCTGAGAAGGGGGCAACCATCGGCTACATTCCTGCCGGAACGTATACCCTGCATCAGGTTTCGGCGGCAGAGGGCTATCTCCCTGCAGCGGACCGGAAGATTACAGTGAAGGACAGCGCACAGGTGGAGGATCTGCAGAAAATCGAGGTTGTGAACGAGAAGGAGAAACCTCACGAGCATACATTTAGTCCGGAGTGGAGCAAGGACCATCTCAATCACTGGCATGTAGCTACCTGTGGGCACAGTCATGTTGTGGCAGACAAGGCTGCCCATACCTTCGGCGCTTGGAACGTGGTTGTGAAGCCCACCGAAACACAGGAAGGTCGGCAGGAGAGAAGCTGCACCGTGTGCGGCTTCAAGCAGGAGAAGAGCATCGCAAAGCTGCCCCATGAGCATACGTTCAGTCCGGATTGGAGGGCAGACGAGCAGAATCACTGGCACGCAGCGACTTGTGGACACAGCAATGTGGCAGACAAGGCTGCCCATACCTACGGCGAGTGGAACGTGGTTGTGAAGCCCACCGAAGCACAGGAAGGTCGGCGCGAGAGAAGCTGCACGGTGTGCGGCTTCAAGCAGCGGGAGAAACTGGATAAGCTGCCTCACGAGCATACGTTCAGCCCGGATTGGAGCAAGGACGAGCAGAACCACTGGCACGCAGCTACCTGTGAGCACAGCAATGAGGTGGCAGACAAGGCCGCTCACACCTACGGCGAGTGGAAGGTAGTGCGCGAGGCAACTGAGCAGCAGGAAGGCCTGCGGGAGAGAAGCTGCACGGTGTGCGGCTACAAGCAGGAGGAGAGCATTGCCAAGCTGCCCCATGAGCATACGTTCAGCCCGGACTGGAGCAAGGACGAGCAGAATCACTGGCACGCAGCTACCTGTGAGCACAGTGATTTGGTGAAGGACAAGGCCGTCCATACCTACGGCGAGTGGAAGGTAGTGCGCGAGGCAACTGAGCAGCAGGAAGGCCTGCGCGAGAGAAGCTGCACGGTGTGCGGCTTCAAGCAGGAGGAGAGCATTGCCAAGCTGCCCCACGAGCATACGTTCAGCCCGGACTGGAGCAAGGATGAGCAGAATCACTGGCACGCAGCGACCTGTGAGCACAGCAATGAGGTGGCAGACAAGGCCGCCCATACCTACGGCGCTTGGAACGTAGTGCGCGAGGCAACTGAGCAGCAGGAAGGCCTGCGCGAGAGAAGCTGCACGGTGTGCGGTTTCAAGCAGGAGGAGAGCATTGCCAAGCTGCCCCACGAGCATACGTTCAGCTCGGACTGGAGCAAGGACGAGCAGAACCACTGGCACGCAGCGACCTGCGAGCACAGCAATGAGGTGGCAGACAAGGCTGCCCATACCTACGGCGATTGGAAGGTAGTGCGCGAGGCAACTGAGCAGCAGGAAGGCCTGCGCGAGAGAAGCTGCACGGTGTGCGGATTCAAGCAGGAGGAGAGCATTGCCAAGCTGCCCCACGAGCATACGTTCAGTCCAGACTGGAGCAAGGACGAGCAGAACCACTGGCACGCAGCCACCTGCGAGCACAGTGATGTTGTGGCAGACAAGGCTGCCCATACCTACGGCGATTGGAACGTAGTGCGTGAGGCAACTGAGCAGCAGGAAGGCCTGCAGGAGAGAAGCTGCACCGTGTGCGGCGCCACGCAGCAGGTGACGATTGAGAAGCTGCCCACCCAGACACCGCAGAACGATCCGCAGCAGCCCAGCGCACCGCAGACCGGCGACAACAGCCGTGTGGCGCTGTGGGCGGCAGTGGCTGTGGTAACGGTAGCTGCTTTCGTGGTCATGATTGTTTATCGGAAAAGAAGATAAACGGTCGGCAAGCGCGATAGACGAACCATATCACTAAATAAAAGACCTTGGAGGAATATTCCTCCAAGGTCTTTTGTTTATCATGCGGTGTTTACTTGTCCACACGGCGCCCCGTAGTATTGGGGATCCCCAGTTCCTCACGGTACTTGGCCACGGTGCGGCGGGAGATGGCACAGCCATGCTCTGCCATGATGTTGCACAGCTGCTGGTCGGAGAGAGGCTTTTTCCGATCCTCGGAAGCAATGAGCTTTTTCACAAGTGCCTTGGCACTGTCGGCCGAGGTGTCCTGCGCCTTGGCACTGCCCACGGAACGGGAGAAGAAGTAGGAGAGGGGGAACACGCCGTAGGCGCATTGGAGATGCTTGTTTTGCATGGCGCGGCTGACCGTGGATTCGTGGAGTTCCAGTGCGCTTGCTACATCGCTCAATGTCAGTGGCACGAGATGACCGGGACCGTGCTCAAAAAAGCTCTGCTGCGCTTGCAGAAGGTACTGCGCACAGCGTAGCAGCGTATTGCGGCGCTGTTCCACCGCCTGCATGACCTGCTTGGCCTGCCGGATCTTGTCTGCGAGATAAGTTTGAACTTCCTCACTGTCCGGATTCTCTCGCAGCATACGGGCATAGTAGCTGCTGATGTGGAGCGAGGGAAAAAAGCTGTCGTTCAGCTGCAGTTCCGGCCCGTTGGGGCCGCAGAGTACGACCAGATCGGGAACCTGGTAGACCGCCCTTTGCACTGGGGCATAGGCGGCGGCCGGACGGGGATTTAATGTGCGGATCAGATCACAGGCCTCTTTCACCTGAGAGACGGAACAGCGCATTTTTTTGGCGATGAGCCCGTAGTGGAATTTGGCCACGTCTTCCAGATGGTTGCGGGCAATATCCAGCGCAATATGCTGCAGAGGATGGTGGACACGCCGCAGCTGCAGACAGAGGGACTCCCCTAAATCGCGGCCGGCAATGCCAGCCGGTTCCAATTGTTGTAAAATATCCAGTGCCTGCTGCAAAAGGGGTTCCGACACGCCGGTGGAAGCGGAAATGTCGGAGAGCGGCTCGTCCAGCCGGCCGGCACTGTCGAGACTTTCAATGAGAAGAACGGCGGCCTGGCGGAGCTGTCCGGAGAGGTGCAGCGGTTCCAGCTGCTCCATCAGAACATCCTGCAAGGTCTCCTGTTGCTCTTCCACAGCGCCGCAGTCATGGGGAAATTCATCCTCGTCATCTTGCGTGCGCTCCTGCCGGAAATGGGCTTGGCGATCTTCGCGGTCGATCCATTCTGCTTCGCGGCACAACTGGCGATCCCTGTCGGAGCGAGATTCTGTCAGTTCCAGTACGGGATTTTCCTGAGCGGTATTTTCTATGTAGTCCAGCAGCTCCTGCGATCCCATCTGTAGAACCCGAAGCGTTTGAATCATCTGAGGGGACAGAACTTGCTCCTGCTTTTGTGTGAGTGTGATATCCAAGCTGTCGCCCTCCTTTCGGCATTTTGTGGGTGTTCCCCCGTGGGAAATCCGAGAATTGTGGCTATTATACCATATATAATAGGAAAATGCCACGGCAACAAGAGAATTTCCTTCCAGTGGGAGGGGGAGTCTTGCAAAGGACGGTGGGATATTATAAAATAGAACCTCAACAGGAAAAGATCCTTGCAAAAAATGGAAATCTGTGAGAAGGGGGCGGGAGTTCACTGTGGATATTCTGGAGAGTGTGCTGGACAGTTCTTCCCACGCTATTTTTACACTGGACCACGAGGGAATCGTGACCCACATCAACCATCAGGCCAAGGAGCGCTTTGGCCTTTTTAATCACAGCCAGCAATCGCATGGAGCGGGACGGCTGGAGCCGGGAGATCTGGTGATGCTGGCGACCACAGCGATGGGTGCCGATGACGGCGGATTGCAGCAGGAGGATCTGGCAGTGCTGGGCATTCACGATAAGAAGATCCAGCCGGGAGATCTGGTGGCTGCGGTGGGCGTTTTTCAGGACGATACGGCACCTCGTCCCGTTTATAAGGCGCTGCGGCGCCGGGATGCCTCGACACTTCAAATGGATGTGAACTGGCAGGGACACATTATTCAGGTGGCAATGAACGGCAGTGAGGCCTCCGTCACCGTGGACGGTGTGCGCTACGCCATCAGCTATTTTATGTCCATCTGTCAGCTGGTGGTGCTGGACCACGAGACCGGCGCAGTGAAATTCTGGCAGGAAAAGGGTTACTCCGCCCGAAAAGAGGGTGCAGGCAACCTGCTGCGCGGTGGTTCCTTCGGTGCGAAGAGCCCCGACGGTGAGATGGAGGTTACGGGCTACTATTTCCGGGAGTTCTTTGAAGGAGAACTCTTTGAGCGGCACTTGCAGGAGGTGCTCTCCGGCGAGACAGATCGCTACGAGGATCAGGAGTACGAAATCAACGGCTACGCTCTTATGGCCAGTATCCTGCCGGCACCGGACGAGAAAACCGGCAACGGCGCCATTGTGAAGTTCCGCCGCTTTGAGGATATCAAAGCCACTATTCTGGAGCGCAACACGGCCATTACCGCCGCCGAGCGAAAATATAAAGAGGCGGAGCAGGATATGCTGACCGACGGCGGCGCGTTTACCTCCCTTTTCGGCAGTTCCACGGTCATGGCGGAGGTGAAGCGTTACGCCTACCGACTCTCGCAGCTGGATTGCAATATCCTCATTACCGGTGAGAGCGGCACGGGTAAGTCGTTTCTGGCCCGGAGTATTGCCGACGTGCAGCCGCGGCGGGGACCGTTTATCACGGTGGACTGCTCCACCATCGCGCCGACCCTTTTTGAGAGCGAAATGTTCGGCTATGTGGGCGGCGCTTTTACCGGTGCCAATCCCAAGGGCAAGGCCGGCTTCTTTGAGGAGGCGGACGGCGGTACCATCTTCCTCGATGAAATCGGCGAGGTGCCGCTGAATATTCAGGCTAAGCTCTTGAGCATCATCCAGAATAAAACACTCTGCCGTGTGGGCTCCACGAAGTCCGTTCCGGTGGATGTGCGGATTTTGGCGGCCACCAACCGTAACCTCCGACAGGAGGTAAACGAAGGACTTTTCCGGCAGGATCTCTACTACCGGCTCAGTGCCTTCACGGTGGAGCTGCCGCCGCTGCGGGAGTGCCAGGAGGATGTGTATTTTCTCATCAATCATCTGATGGATCGTATTCGTGAGAAGTACGGAATGCCGGACAAATGCCTCTCCGGCGAGGCGTTCAGCCGCCTATTGTCCTACGATTGGCCAGGCAATATCCGGGAGTTGGAGAATGTGCTGGAGCGTGCTGTGGTGCTCTCCGAATCCGACATCATCTATGATGAGCACATTCGTCTGGAGCAGGAGCCTGTGCAAATGACGCTGAAAGAGCAGCTCAAGGCAGAGGAAAAAAGGATCATTCGTCGGACATTGGCACAGTGCGGCGGGAACCGTACTGCGGCGATGGAGCAGCTGGGCCTCTCGAAAACCGTGTTCTACGGCAAACTGAAAGAATACAAAATCAATTGAGAAAGTTCGGTTTTTTGAACCGTGTCCCGAAAATGGGAATGCTGGTTCTGAAAACCGAACTTTTTTGATAGGAAATGGAAAATGCATAGAAAATATTCTCATAGTACACAGAAAAAGGGGCGGATTTAGACGGAGTATAGACGAATATGTCAAAAAATGCTGTATAAGTTTGTGAGGTTATCTAATGTTTTAACGTAAATGGGTAATTGGCACGAAGTTCGCATATATAAGAAAGTGAGCGGATCGCCCAAGGGGCGCCGTCAAAGGAAGGAGCAAGCAACACTATGGACTTTTGGAAAATGAACGGAGCCGGCAACGACTTTGTGGTCATCAATAACATGAATGGGGAGATTCCTCAGGCACAGTATGGTACCATTGCCAAGACGCTCTGTGAGCGGCATCTTTCCATCGGATCGGACGGAATGATGTTCGTAGAACGGGCACACGGTGATGCGGATTACCGGATGGCTTTCTACAACTCTGATGGCAGCATGGGAGAGATGTGCGGCAACGGCGCCCGCTGTATCTGCCGCTACGGATACGAGGTCGGTTTGGCCGGCGATGTGCAGCGGGTAGAAACGACTGCCGGTGTAGTGATTGGCTATCGTATTGACAAGCGACTCTATAAGGTTCGGCTGAACGATCCCACGCTGATCAAGCTGGATTACCCGGTAGAGGTCGACGGCAAGGAGTATGCATGCAGTTATGTGGAACTGGGCAATCCCAGTATCCCTCACGCGGTAGTTCCGATTTCGGGACTCGCCGAGTATCCTCGGCAGGAGCTGTTCGAGCTGGGACGGAAGCTGCGGAATCATCCGGTCTTCCCCAAGGGGGCCAACGTGAACTTCTACGAGATTACCGGAGAGGACGAGGTGCTGGAGCGCACCTATGAGCGCGGCGTGGAAGACTTCACCTACGCCTGCGGTACCGGTACTGGTTCTCTTGTGACCGTGTTGACGCTGCAGGGAAAGGTCAGCGGCAGCAACGTCCGGGTCAACATGACCGGTGGACAGCTGGTCATCGACATCGACCGCAAGGGCGACGTCATTGAAAACCTGTATCTCACCGGTCCCACCAATGTGGTGGCTAAGGGACAGGTGACAGACGAGGAGTTAGTCCTCGGTTAAAAGTGTATGTAAGCAGAGAAAAGAGCTTTACATAAAAAGAAAATGTCTCAACAAAAAAACAAAATCAACCAAATTCTGTTAGGAGGAATTAAGCAATGGAAAAGAAATCCGTTATGAAAAACTATGCGTTCCTGGCGATTATGCTGGGTTCCATGGTGCTGGGCTGTATCTTCGGCTGGTTGGCTCCCGAGGCAGCCAAGAGCATTAAATTTTTGGGTACCGTCTTTATCAACATGATGTTCTGCGTGGTCGTTCCCATGGTGTTTGCTTCTATCTCCAGTTCCGTGGCCTGTACCAAGAGCCGCAAGCGTGCTGGTAAGATCATGGGCACCACGGTGGGTACCTTCGTGATCACTGGTGCTATCGCCGCTGTGATCATGTTCGTTCTGATGAAGATCTTCCCTCCCGTACTGTCTGCTTGGTCCAATATTGAGAGCGAGGCTATGGGTGAGCATGCTTCCTTGACCGACATGATCGTCAACTTCTTTACCTCCAGCGACTTCGTGGGTCTGCTGAGCCGCAAGGCCATGCTGCCCCTGATCGTGTTCTCTGTGCTGTTCGGCTTTGCTACCAACCTGGCCGGCGGTCCCGACGGCGTCATCGCCAAGGGCCTGAGCGCACTGACCGATGTCATGATGAAGTTCGTCAACATCATCACCTACTATGCCCCCATCGCTTTCTTCGCTATTTTCGGCGATTTGATGGCTACCTACGGCTCTGCCATTACCGAGTCCTATGGCCGCGCCATGATGGTGTACTATCCTCTGTGCTTCGTCTACATCTTCACCGCTTTCCCGCTGTTTGCCTGGTTCGGCGGCGGCAAGCACGGTATCAAGACTATGCTCAAGCACGTTGGTAAGCCCGCCATCGTTTCTCTGGGCACCTGCTCTTCTGCAGCAACCATTCCCACCAACCTGGCAGAGGCTGAGGAGACCGGCGTTTCCAAGGACGTGGCCGAGATGGTGATTCCTCTGGGCGCTACCATGCACATGGATGGCTCCTGCTTCTCCTGCGTTTTGAAGATCGCTTTCGTTCTGGGTGTGTTTGGCCAGACTCTGGAGTGGAACCAGCTGCTGCCTATCGTTCTGGTGGCTGTGCTGTCCTCTGTGGGTATGTCCGGCGTTCCCGGCGGCGGTTACATCGGTGAGTATATCATCTGCTCTATCTTCTTCCCCCAGCAGATCGAAATGGCTTTCCCCATCCTGGTGGCTATCGGCAACCTGGTGGATCCTCCCGCAACCATGATCAACGCTGCCGGCGACTATGTAGTAACCTATATCGTCTCCCGCTTTGCCGATGGCAAGGATTGGCTGGATAAGGTGATCGCCGGTAAGAAGGAAACTGTCGCTGTCGAGGAGAAGTAAAGCTCTCCTTTATGAGACATAGGAAAGGGAAAAGCGGTACACGGTTTGGTTGAGCCGTGTCCGCTTCCCTTCCCCCAAAAGACTCAGTCTGCTTTCATAAATAAATGGCGGAAGTAAATCATTTGTACGAGAAAGTTCTGAAAATATCTGGACGAATGCGGTCGGTAGATCGCTGATCATCCGAGCCTCTACAGGGCGGAGATTAGGGACATATCCTGATCGACTCCACGAAAACACAGATACAAATTCTTACAACTTATCCGGAAATATGGAAGGATACATGATTATGAAAAAAAGATTTACGGCAATCATTGCAACTGCGGCAATTCTTATTTTGCTTCTGGCGGGATGCGCTGACAACAAACCCCAGAACAACAATCCCTCCGATTCGAACAAGGTAGACATTGCTGCTGCTAAGGATGCAACGTCTGTTATTCTGGTAAAGAGCAATAAGAGCACGGCTGACCTCACCTTTATGGTCAACGAGGGTGGATTTTGGAAGGAAGTCCTTTCTACTGATAAAGCATGGGTCGGCAAGAACGGTGTAACCAATCATAAGCAGGAAGGTGACGGCTGCACTCCTATTGGTGTCTATACGCTGAGCCAGCCCTTCGGCTGTGAGGATGCTCCTGAAGGTGTCAAGGATTATACCAAACTCACCGAGGATGAGTACTGGGTCGATGATGGTGAGAGCAAGTACTACAACACCATGGTTCGCAAGAGCGAGGCTGATGAAGAATGGAAGAGCGCCGAGCATCTGGTAGAGGAGACGGTGGCTTACGCCTATGCCTGCAACATCGACTATAATACGCAGTGTGTGCCCGGCAACGGCTCTGCTATTTTCCTGCACTGCTCTACCGGTCGTCCCACTGCTGGTTGTGTTTCCGTGCCTCAGGACGTGATGATCCAGCTTTTGCAGCTCATCAATGAAGATACAGTCATCGTCATTATGTAAGGAACGGCGATAGCTATTTGTTTTATGATTGTTTGATTTCGAAATCAAACCGGACACTATATGGAGCAGCAACGGGAACGATGTCTTACGTCTTCCGACCGTGTCCGTCTGGATATTTTTTGAAAACAGCATAACTCTCATACATGTGATTTACTTCCCTCAGAAATTTGGATTCGGTACAGGGGGGATGGCTGCAGAACGCTTTATGCCTCTGTAACCATTCCCAGTATCGGAGTAACGAAGGAACAGTGCCATATACAACCGCGAAAGAAGGTATACATATGATTTGTGATAACATCACGATTGGTAAAAACGGACATTTGTATTTTGCCGGTCAGGATACGGTGGAGCTTGCCAAACAGTACGGCACCCCGCTGTACCTGATGGATGAAGATAAAATTCGAGAGAACTGCCGCGTTTATACGCAGGCATTCAAAGAGCATTTCGGTGATAAGGCTCGTCCTCTGTACGCCAGCAAGGCCAACTCTTTTAAGCGCATCTATGAGATCATGCGGGAAGAGGATATGGGTATTGACGTGGTGTCCTCCGGTGAGATCTACACCGCGCTGCAGGCCGGCTATGACCTGAGCCGTGCCTACTTCCACAGCAATAATAAGACCGACGAGGATATCGCATACGGTATGGACAATCATATCGGCTACTTCGTGGCCGATAACGTGGAGGAGATCAAGGCCATCGAGGCTGAGGCCGGCCGCCGCGGTATTCGCCAGAAGGTGCTGCTGCGTCTGACTCCCGGTATTGATCCCCACACCTATGAGGCGGTTGCTACCGGTAAGGTGGACTCCAAGTTCGGCTCTGCTATCGAGACGGGCCAGGCCGAGGAAATCACGGTCTTTACGCTGGCGCAGCCCCATGTGGAGCTGATGGGTTTCCACTGCCATGTGGGTTCTCAGGTCTTTGGCGAGGATATCTTTGAGCGTGCCGCCGTGGTTATGCTGGAGTTCATCGCCGATATGAAGAAAAAGCACGGTTATATGGCACCCCAGCTGGATCTGGGCGGCGGCTATGGCGTGCGCTATGTGGAGACCGATCCCTATCTGGACGTCCATACCAAGGTGGGTCAGGTGGCTGCTGCCATCAAGGAGACCTGTGCACGTCTGGAAATTGAGATGCCGGAGATCCACATGGAGCCGGGCCGCAGCATCGTCGGTGCTGCCGGCATGACGCTCTACACCTGCGGTACGGTGAAGAATATCCCCGGCTATAAGAGCTATGTATCCATAGACGGTGGTATGCCCGATAATCCCCGGTATGCCCTTTATAAGTCCAGCTATACCTGCCTTGCCGCCAACAAGATGAACGAGGAAGCCGACTTCACCTGTTCCGTGGTGGGCCGCTGCTGCGAGAGTGGCGACATCATTCAGGAGGGCGTGCAGATGCCCCATAGCATCGGACGCGGTGATATTGTGGCGGTATGCACCACCGGCGCCTACAACTACTCCATGGCCTCCAACTATAACCGTCTGCCCCGCGCTCCCATTGTTATGCTGCGCGGCGGTACGGAGAGCTATGTGGCCGTGCGCCGCGAGAGCTTTGCAGATCTCTGCAAGAACGACCTGTAAAAAATCAAAAAGGAGAATGAATCATGGCATTTGGTGTTGAAAAATTACATTTGGTGGATCCTACACCTATTCAGTATATGCCCACGCTGTCCAAGGAGCTGGGAATTGAACTCTATCTCAAGCGGGACGATCTGACCTCTTGGGGTGCTGGCGGAAACAAGCTGCGTAAGCTGGAGTATTTGGTGGCCGATGCGCTGCAGCAGGGTGCTACCATGCTGGTAACGGTGGGCGGTGCACAGACCAACCACGGTCGGTTGACCGCGGCGGTGGCAGCCAAGTACGGTTTGAAGTGTGCCATTATTGCCATTGACGACTATCCCGGCGAGGTGTCCGCCAATATCCTGCTGGATCGCATTATGGGCTGTGATGTGATTTTGAAGGCGGATGACGGACGGGACGAAAATGAGCAGTTCGATGAGCTGTGCCCCAAGATCATTGCACAGTACGAGGAAAAGGGCGAGAAGGTGTACTTCATCCCCATGGGCGGCAGTAATGCACTGGGTGCACTGGGCTACTACGACTGTGCCGTAGAATTGACGGCACAGGCCAAGGAAATGGGGCTGGAGGATGCTCGCGTAATTGACTCCGTGGGTTCCATCGGCACCTATATGGGCCTTTACTGCGGATTGCGCAATGAGGGTTCTCCTCTGCGCCTGACCGGTATCGCCATTTCTCCCTTTGGCGAGTATAAAGAACATCGCATCGTGGAGTATTTTAACGAGATGAAGGAGACCTACGGCCTCAAGTGTGATGCTGTCCGTGCGGACTTCGACATTGAAAAGGACTATACCCGCGGCGGTTATAACAATCTGAGCAAGGAAGTCCGGGAGGCCATCTGCCTCATGGCCCGGAAGGAAGCGGTCATGCTGGACCCCTGCTATACCGGTAAGGGCTTTGCCGGATTGCTGGAGATGGTGAAAGAGGGCAAGATCGCCAAGGGCGAGAAGGTCATCTTCCTCCACACCGGCGGCTTCCCCGGCCTCTATACCCGCCATCACCGGGAGGCTTTTGAAGAAGAGCTGCTCCCCGGCGTTACGATCTTGGATTGAGAATATTTCTTATATGGCGCAAACAAACGCTATTTACCTCCTCTCAATAAAAGAAAACGGCGCAGTCTTGCAAGGCTGCGTCGTTTCCTTTTGTGGGATCACCACAGATTACTTTGGGCGTTTTCTCCGTCGGTGAGATCTCCGTCGGTGTCATGGACCTGTGCGTTATCCAGCATCTCCTCATAGCTGGCGCCGAAAGAGTTGTCCACGGTGCCAAAACCGCTGTCCGGCGCGGAGCGCATATCGTCCGACGTATCGGTGCAGCCTGCAAGGCATACGGTGAGCAGCAGAGCCAGCGCAGCAGCTGTCATCCTTTTCATCAAAAATCTCTCCTTTCCGTGCAGAAACTGATTTTTCTCCATAGGCAGTATCTGCAGTTTAGAAGAGAAATAACTGGGGTAAGATTTGCAAAAACTGTATTTTTCTGCCGATAGAGGTTCAATATTGAAATTTAAAGGTATAAGGAGTATACTGAGAAAATAAATGATAAAGAGAGGAAGTGTAGTATGCAAAAATTGGAAAAACAGTTTCATATTCACTGCGTCGAGGGCGATGTGGGCCGCTACTGCATCCTGCCCGGCGATCCGGGCCGCTGCAAGGCCATTGCCGCCCATTTTGACGATGCAAAATTTGTGGCGCAGAATCGGGAATATGTGATTTATACCGGCACACTGCTGGGTGAAAAGGTGTCTGTTTGCTCCACCGGCATCGGCGGCCCCTCGGCGGCCATCGCCATGGAGGAGCTGCACAATGTGGGCGCTGATACGTTCATTCGTGTGGGTACCTGCGGCGGCATCGATCTGGATGTGCGCAGCGGCGACGTGGTGGTGGCTACCGGTGCTATTCGCTTTGAGCACACCAGCTGCGAGTATGCACCCATCGAGTATCCTGCCGTGGCCGATTTTGAGGTGATGACGGCACTGGTACAGGCGGCCAAGAACCTCCATAAGCCCTATAAGACCGGCGTGGTGCAGTGCAAGGACGCTTTCTATGGTCAGCACTCTCCGGCCAAGATGCCTGTCTCCTATGAGCTGCTGCAAAAGTGGGAGGCGTGGAAGCGCCTTGGCGTAAAGGCCAGCGAGATGGAGTCCGCCGCACTTTTTGTGGTGTCCGATGCGCTGGGCTGCCGCTGCGGTTCCTGCTTCCATGTGATCTGGAATCAGGAGCGTGAGGCTGCGGGTCTCGATCAGAACATGAGTGAGGATACCAGCTCTGCTATTGAGGTGGGTATTGAGGCGCTGAAGCTCCTCATCAAGGCCGACCGGGAGAAGCAGTAAAAGGCAATAATAGAGAACAACATCCTTTGTGTGCACTGCGTAAGAAAGATTTTCTAACGGTAGACAGTGGAAGAGATGGAACCTATGAAAAGAATTTTTCTGGAACTCATAGATTATAAGATCCACGCAATCCATACCACTTGGTGGAACCAGATTATGATGCTCTATTTGAAAGCGGGAGAGCCTTTTGAAATCCGATGCTGGAGAGAAGAAAAGGATATCGTGGAAAGTATCTTGCCCTTTGGAAGCATCTCGAAAGAACGGAGCACGGACTATGAAGTATCCGTGACCGGTATTTTGACCGATCAAATGATGCAAACGATCCTCCAGCAGCCGAAGCCGGAGGATGAGGAGCAGATGACCCCATTTTTTACGATGAATATTGGGGGCTGCTTTTGCAGCGCACATTATGGAAAAGAACTCTATATCGATCAGCCGACAGATGCTGTTCTCTGGCAGGTCAACGAAATTATTGCACCGATCAGAGAATACTTTAACTATGATGAATACGAGATAAGTGGTAACTGACGGGAGAATTCTGATTTCTTGAATAGTAACACAGCAATAGAAATGGAGTGTATCCTTGGATACACTCCATTTTTTGTTTTCTGTATGTTCCATATCTGGCATCCCCCGGAGGGCTTTTTCCTATGTTGTGTGGAAAACCTGTTGGCCTGTCAGCTGTTATTATCCACAATCAGCATATTTAGTTTTTTCCAGCGGCGCAGTTCCTTGGCGCTGATTTGCAGCTGCTGGCGAAGCATCTGGTGATCTGTGCAGGGCGCCAGTGTCACAATGCACTTGAAGGCACAGGGCATCAAGTCGGCGTTGGATATGCCGCACAGCAATCCTTCTGTGTAGTTTCGCAGCTCCATGGGATTGAAGATATAGAGAAGATCCTGTTCCAGCTTGTTGTGCCGATTGCCGAAGGAGAAGCGAATGAGCATATCACTGTAGAGGACGGTTCCGGTATACTGCGTCTCGCTGCTGCGCCCGGTGGGGGTCGTGGCATGGATGGACATACTGGTTTCGTAAGTGCCGTCTGCGGAGGAACGGCTTTTGTGGATGTGGATAA
>RCNI01002733.1_pt1 | contig 15258 bp, 13 predicted proteins | sample 2041151 | NCBI WGS metagenome assembly RCNI01 (sample SAMN09708214, study PRJNA481090) | feces metagenome | isolation source: feces | place: Antarctica: Albino Rookery | reverse complement strand
ATGCATTAAATTGGAAAATATTTGCACATTTTATATAAAAAACCCTTCTGCACAAATCTGCACAGAAGGGCTGTATGAAACAATATTTTGTCCGAAAAAGTCATTTTCTGCCACAGGTCGGAAAGATCCCGTAGCGCTCCATCAAGCTCTGGCGCTGTTTTGCCAGAGACACCGCCTGCGCAGGAGAATTCCCCCTGCCCTTTCCGGCAATGATCTCTACAGCATAGCTGCCGATTCTGTGGATCCAAACCGCTGGCAGCAGCACCGGCATCCGCTTCAACACCGGATACCGTCGGCTGAGACTTTCCGCCGAAGGAAAAATCGCTGCTATAACGGAACTTTTTTTCTCTCCTTTGGCCTGCTGCACCAGCACAGCTGCGCTGTGTCTGCGATCCATGGTGGTCTGTCCGTAAATTCCTGCATCCAGCATATCCAGCAGCATGGGCTCAAAATCTGCAGGAGATGACAGCTTCCACCCCAGTGCCTCCGGATCAAAGTCCAGATACTGCACACCGATCCACAGCAGCTGTTCAAAGAATATCCATCCACGGATGCTTGTCAGGATTTTCTGAACCTGTTCCCGGTCGATCTCAGAAGCGTATTCCTTTGCAAAGCGCAGAATGTCTCCCATAGACCGGATGCCGAAGCCGCCGGAAACAAAGTGCTTCAGGGCATGCACCACGAGAAATACAAAATGCGCCGTGGGGTCCAGAGTTCTGATCATTCTGCCATCTGCTGTCACATAGATCCCCGAGGCTAGATGCTGCGTAAAATACGGATTTAAGATTCTGGACATCTGCCAGTCCTCCGGCAGCAGTGCCCGATGCAGTTCGATGTGCAGTCCTGTCCCGTTGTCCATCCAATGGGATACCTCATCTTCTGTTGTGCCCTGCACAAACTCCAGCCCCAGATCCCGAAAAATTTCCTCGCATATCTGCCGGTCTTCCACGTTAATCAGAATATCTTCATCCCCCGAAGGACGAAGATCCTGATGGGCATACATCTGCCGGCAGACGATTCCTTTTACGACTGCATAAGGGATCTGCACATCGTTCAGTTTTTCCGTAATCTCCAGAATCCGCCGGGTTTTGGCAGTCTGGGCAGCGATCTGGACGACGGTATCCTTTCTCCACAGGGCTTTCAGCTGTGGAGCTTCCCGGCAAAACTGCGGAAACCTGCCCAGAGTATCATAGACCACCGCTGTCATCTTATGGGCTGCAGCAAGCTCATACAGTGACTCCCACTGCTGACCATCGTGAAGAAACACCTGCTTTGCAGGGGTATCGGTGATATAGGCACGCAGACATTCCATCAGCTGCAACTGTTCCTGTGTCATATTTCCTGTTTCCTCCCTTTCCCTGCGTCCATTTCCATTGTGTCGCATTTTCATCCTGATTTTGCGATTTTGCGCAGAACAAAGTCCCTATTTCCCGGTTTGCAGCTGATCTGCCAGCCAGAAAATAGGGACTGTTCACACTACAAAGATTCTATTTTTTGTGGGAATGTTCCACTGTTTGCCCGGTCAGCCGTTACACCAGCAGCTGATTTTTCTGCAGGAGCTGAAGGAACTCCTCCAGATCTGCATCGGCTACTTCCCGTGACACATCGAACTCTTCCAGAATACCCTCCAGCAGCTGGTTTTTGTCCTTTCCCTCCTGCAGGCCCTTCCAGATGGAAGCGCTGACCTCGTTCAGGCTGATAATGCCGTTAAAATGAAGTGCCGTATCTCCTACCGGTACCAGGATGTACTCGCCGACAACCTCCCGGACAATAAATTCTCCGTTAATTTTCATATTTTACCTCAACCTTCTGCTGTATCATAGGTTTTTACCATGACGATTTTGCTACCGCCCAGCGCATAATGGGACGGAGCCACCTCTACGGAAGCGCCGGCCTTCAGATCCGTGATCTTTGCCGTATAGGTAATACCGCCTACATACATCTGCTCGTCTTCCATATAGAACTTATAGAAGATTCGGACGCAGGGAATATCTTTATTGGATTTGTTGGTGATTTCCAGACGGCTCTCTTCTGTTTCTCTTACCTCAATAATTCCCTCAGATCGTTCAAACTTGTCTGTCAGAGCAACCTCCGCCGTGATCTGTTCGTAATCCTGATCAACGGCAGGTGCCTTCCCGGATTCCATAACTGCCACTGTGGCACCAGCTTCGATGCCACTGGCTACAAATTCCAGATTGGTCTTTGAACCGGTCATCTGGATTTTGGTGTAATCCACGCACTGATCGCCTGTATTTCTCAGAATGATCGCAGAAACGCCGGTGATTTCGATATCCGATCCATCCTCCACATAGATGCCGTCGTAGCTGTTGATGGTCACGATCTGCAGTGTGGTATTGGGAATGGTATAGGGGAAAGTGATTTTCTCAGACGCTGTTGCATCGGGAACATCCGCTCTGCCGGTACCGGTTCTTGTCCGGATACAGGGTATGTAGCTGCCTGCTGTGCAGGCTCTGCAGCCTGAGTGGTCGCTGTCGGAGCTGCAGTTTCCTTTGACGCATCGCCCGGCTTCGTTGTCTGGGGCTTGGAAGGATCTGCAGCTGCCTGCGGATCGGTTGCCTGCGATGCAGACGGATTTATTTCGTTTTCTGCATTATTTCTCGTCATTTTTTGAACAAATACAGCAGCCAATACCATAAACAGCACCAGCGCTGCTGCTACGGATGCGATTTTCTTTTGTTTTCGGCTCATTGCACTCTCTCCTTCTGTTTTTTGCGTATCTCAGATTCCAGTCGTCTGCAAGCCTGAGAATAAGCCTGTGCCATCTGACAGCGGTAAATGGGAACTGCATCAAAGCGGCCGGTTTCTGTATAGCTCATGGCAGCGCAGTTTCTGCATTCATCCTTGATCTCGCAGCCTGCACAGGCCTTGGGCAAGCGAATCTGCTGCGTTTTCTTGCGAATCTGCTGCCATGCTTCCATAAAATCCGTTTCAAACACATTGGGACTTCCCTCGGTGGGGAACATACCGCAGGGCATGAGCTTTCCCTCCCAGGTGACCCAGAAGCTGCACTTACCGGCACGGCACCGGACACCTTCCCCCTCATCGGGAAGGTTGGGGCAATCCTCTCCCACATCGCCGGAAAGCGACATTGGCGCGTGTTCTTCCATCCTCTTCAGGTAAGCCTGCTCTCCATAGGTGAGGCAATCAATTCGCGCCGTCTGATAGGCCGCTTCCTCCGGGGTAAAACGGTCATTGGTGCCAATCATGCTCTCGTCCCGGCGAACCGGCGGAAACATATAGCTGACAGCCTGGATATGAAGCTGTTCACGCTGGGCAAAGTCAAAAATTCCGGTCAGGTCGTCGCAGTTATAGGGAGTGACGCTGCAATTGAGCTTAACCTGGATACCGGCCTCCTTCAGCAGATGGATTGCCTTTGTCACCTGTGCGAATCCCTGAGGATTTCTGCACAGTCGGCCGTAAGTCTCATCGGAAGCGCCGTAAAGCGTCATATTGATGCGAATGGGAGGACATTTCTTCAGCCATTCGACGGTTTCTTCATTGATCATCGTTCCGTTGGAATTGATGGAAATGATCAGTCCCATCCGGTGCAGGCCTTCCATAATTTCTCGGAACTGGGGATGCATAAAGGGCTCGCCGCCGGTCAGGAGCAGGTAGAGCATTCCCTTTTCTTTTGCAATCCGGCCCAGCTCCAGCCATTGCTCGGCAGATCTCAGCGGTCCGATGGCTTCCTGCTGCTGTTTTGTCATACGGACATAGCACATTCTGCAGGCCATATTGCAGCATGGCGTCAGTTCAAAGGTTCCGTTCAGAGGAACTCCCATTTGTGCTGCTTTCGTGTGGATATATTCTGTATACCGCGCCTCTATAGGCATCATGATCATATGTTACACCTCTTGTGTGATAGTTTCTTTCAAAAGCTCCACTGCTTCTCGGTCCGGACGACAAACCAGCCGATACACAGGAACCTGTCCCAGCAGATCCAGAACCAGATTCAATGCTCTGTTCATAAATTCCGGCTCCCAGTGGTGGAGCGTAAGCTCCGGAAGGAGCTTGCGAAGGGCCTGAGCAGGTGTCATGGGATATATCTGATTGCTCACGCCCTGCTCCAGCAGAACAATCACAGAAATGGGGGCTGATTCATTTCGGTAGATTCCCGAAGAACCTGCAAACGGGAGACCGTATGCCCTCCATGTATTGTCAATTTTACGCAAACCGGCCCGGTCCCCGTTCAGGGTTTCAGAGCCGCAGTATTTCTCCCACAGGTCCGCCTGGGTAGACTTTCCGGTGCCGGAAGGTGCAGAAAAGAGAATACCTCTTCCCTGCCAGCGGACAAAGGAGCAATGGAGGATCAGTGCCTCGTGGCGGAAAAGGAGATCCTCAAAGCCCAGATTGTTAAAGACCTTTACAATTGTGTCGGGCTGCTCGTTGGTTTCAAGTGTGTACAGATATTCCCGCTCTGTGGGTGCCTTTACAGTTTCCATCAGATAGGGTTTGCTTTTTGCCAGACGGTACAGAAAAACTTTCCTGCCATCCAGTTCGGTTTCCCCTTTCCCCCGGTTCCAGGATGTCGGCTCCGGCACCTCCGGGAGAGAGTCTTTCAGAGAAACGGTTATTTTTTCATCGGGCATCTTCGATGCTGCCGTCAAAAATGGTTCGTAATTTTCCGTCATCTGAATGGGAAAGCAGGTATTCATTTGGACGGAAATATCAGCAATGTGAAAATGAAAGCTTTCCATAAAATTCCTCGTAAAAAATCTGGGGCCGCGGCCTTTACAAGCCTCGGCCCCAGAGGGTTTTATCGGTTAGCGGTGTCGGTTAGGACCATCCAAAAATGTTCAGGCCGCTATTGGGATTGTTGTAGCAGACGAAATGCTCGTTGACCTTAAAACCAGCATCGCTACTTACCAAAACAGTACAATTGGAGGATTGCGTCCAAACCGAAACGCCACCCTCTATGGCCCAGCCACAGGTGTTTTTATCCGCCAGAGCGGGACGACCAAGGGTCGAATCGGGGTTTGCCGCTCCACAGGTAGCTGCAATAGACTGAGAAAGGCCAAAGTTCTCAACATAAATTCCGGGTTTCTGATAGGTTTTCTTCATTCTAAAGGGTTTCTCCTTTCTCAATTAGAACCAGCCTCTGAATCCACCGAACACCTTTTCCAGCAATTCTGCAATGCTGGGAAGTGCAGGCTTAGCAGGTTCGACAGGTTCGGGATTGGTAATCTCCACATCGGGAGTGGTGGGCTCAGTCACTTCCGGTTCGGTTACTTCCGGCTCGGTGGGCTGAGTCTCGGGCTCAATGGTTTCAGGCTCGGTAGCATCCGGGTTTACAGGAACTTCGGATACTGCCTTGTAGAAGTTCTGAGTTTCCTCCAGCAGCACAGGCAGATCGATCGGTTCAAACAGCTGATTTGCATTAACTGGAGCATTCTCGTTTGTTACTCTCAGCTTGGTGATGGAGAGAAGTTCATCGCCCTTACTCATATTGGTAATGGTGATGATGCCATTGGAGGTATGACCAATCTCGTAGTACATATCTGCAGTATGAGTAACATCGAATGTTACTGCCCCTCCGGTGGATCCGGTTACACCAACCGTAGCGCCGGTGGGGGACTTCAGGCCCACATAGTAGTGGTTTCCAGCCGTATTGTTGACCTTAAAGGAAATGCACTGGCCACCCTTCAGGTAAACCTCGTTCTTGGGACCCAGATCCTGATAGGAGCCAACGCCCACGACCTGATCCGTACTACCGGACTGACCAGGATTGCCATCGGGATTATTCATCTGATCGATGAAGACGGCGCCCGTGCTGGTGCCATTCTCTGCGGAGAAGGAGTTTGCATCCAGCAGCACATCGCGGACCTCAACGAAGGTTGCGTTCTTCTCTGCAGGCTCATACTTGTCTGTAACTTCGGCATTGCCCTGCGCGGGATTGTAAACACGGATACCATCCAGATAGTAGTCCAGTCTGCCCTGTTTTTCTGCACCCTTGGTGACTCTGATTGTCACGGTGTAGGTGCCATAAGGCAGCGGATCTCCGTTTCCATCCTGATGGAAGGACAGTGTGGGAATCTGATAATAATCTCCGGATGCAGACAGTGTATCAACAATCTGGAATGTCATTGCAGCAGAGGCGCCATCCTTGGTAAGTGTGGCAAGAATGGTGCCGGTAGTCTTGTTGGTGCGGCTGTAGATATCCACGCCGGTACCGGTGAAGGTAAAGGATGCGGTTGCAGCATTGTTGCCACCTGCATTTGCATGATGGGAAGAACCATCGGTGTCGCCCTTCTCGTTTTCCAGAGCAGGAATCCAGCCGTGGTTATCTTTGGAATTGGCAGTATCTTCTGCAGTACCGGTATTATCTCCGGAAACAGATTCCTTAACTTCCTCCCATGTACCATCGTAGACGATGCCAACGGTACCGGTGCTTTCACTGGTCGTGAAGGTATCTTCAAAATAGACATTGTTTGCGGGGATCACTGTGGCCCAGGCCTTGCCGAACTGGTTTGCTGTAGCACCTTGCACTTCCGTATCGGTTGTATCTACCTTACCGAAAGCATAGAAGGTGTCGCCGCCGTCCCACTGCATAGTTTGGGGAGTGTAGGTCAGCTGACCATTCTTCACCTCAGCCTTGCCATACTTTTGGTCAATGGCAGTGGTCGGCTTATTCAGTTCAAAGGGATCAAAGCCGTCTGCATCCAGGTTCTCGACAGCTGTCAGCTTGAGATCCTTCAGGGGTATATCCATGGGCTTTGCGTAGTCCAGGACATAGATCTTGGAGGGGAAGTAGGTACTGGGCTGATTAAAGACAGCCTCAGGTGCTGACATCGCCCTCAGACTGCTTCCACAGGCCGGACTCCGGACGGTTGGTGGAGATGACCTTATCTGTGCTTGCAGTGGGCAGAACCTTCAGACCCTTGATTGTCACAACCAGCTTAGCGCCGGGATGAGTAGGGGCAATAAACTGCTTGGAATAGTCAAAGCCGGTGACATCCACAGTGTGGGGGCCATCCTTTTTGGTATTGGGATTGATTGTGTAGGTAGTGACCTTGATGGTCATATCCTCACCATTAACAGTCACTTTCTGAGACAATGTTGTACCACCGGTTTTAGGATTTTCTTTCTTATGATACAGGGTGGGAACGGAAACAGCCTGTTCCTCATTCCAGGTAATCTGGCCCTGAGAATCAGCCGTACCCGGGACGATCTTTACATCCACGGTACTTGCGTCGGTCAGTTCGCGTTCCATTTCCTTAAGGCCGAATTCCTTCTCCGGCATGATATCGCGGATAACGGACTTGTCGTTCAGATCCACACTGGTGGTGGAGCTGGTAATATCCTGTGTAATCGTCTGGAAAATACCGGACAGACTCTCGGGATTGGTTACAACTGCGGAATAATTCTTCGTTGGGTCGGGTCTGTCGCCCGGGATCATGCTTACATTTTCATAGAACACAGCATCGGCCTGGTTAAATTCAATCCCTCTTAACTCACCGCCTTGTACAATTCTCCGATATTCCCACCTTCTATCATATTTATCATATTCAGCCAATGCATAGCCGCCGTCGATATTGACAATGTATTGTTTCTTCTTATTCGGATTTGTAACTTTGGTATATTCCGTATTTGCATCCAGATAATCAGAAGACAAATGGGAAAGGAACTCCTTGACATTCGAGCTAGCTTCCCCATCAAACAGACCGATGGTGTACACCTTTGCACCATAGGTCTTCTTGGCGATATAGCTCTCTGCTACCGCACGGTCCGCTTCAACATTATCATAATAGGCAAAGCCAGGTTCACCGTCTGTGAAAACGATCACAATACGCTGACGGCCTGCAGCCTTATCAGCATCTGTCAAAGGATTCTCCTGGAAGATCTTATTGGCCATATTCATGCCAAAAGCCAGTCGAGTTGCACCTTGTGCCATAATGCTATCTGTAGCAGTCACAAGGGACTGTCTCTTTTCACCCTGACCATTTTCACCGGTGGTAACAGGGACCAATGCGCCAGAGTAGCTGTTTGCGCTCTGTTTCAAGACATAAACCTGCTCATTGGAAAGAATGACCTGCTCATTACCCTTCTGGTATACCCAGGCACCATTTCCGTCTTTTGCGTACAGCTCGTTAACAGGAGTGCCGTTTACATGCCAGCCTTTCTTGGTCTCATGAGTGTAGACCTTGGAACCTGCAGGAAGCGGGTTCTTCCCATCAACAGACAGCTCCCAACGATCTGTCGTGATACTTTGTTGAAGATAAAACTGTTCTGTACTAGGATCATGTTTTTTATCGTTAGCATCACGCCATGCTTTGCTGCCTAATCCAATAATGTCATAACTTGCATGCCTGAATTCAACAACCTGGTAATTGCCATTGGCATCCTGAATGTAGTACTTCTGACTATTATCCAGTTCATCTTTCTGAACAGGTACATACTGCGTCTCAGGCTGTGTAACTTTTATCCAGGTCAGCTGACTGCCATTGGCATCAAAGTAAGTATTGCCGTCGCCATGGATAGGACTAGAGGCCTCATTCTTGACCACATAGTCGCCGTATTCTGCCGACCCATACTCGCCGTTTACAACACCAAAAAGGTCTGTACGACCGGTATCCGGATTTGGAACCGGTGTGTACTTTTGTGCATTTGCATCATAGGTCAGCCTTACATAATCACTGCCATTGTTGACATAATACTCGCCGTCCTGAACCAGTTCCCCATAGAAGGGCTTATGGATCATGGAAGTTGCATCAGCATCCTGATACTTTACAAAGGTACCGCTTTCATCAAAGACACCCGTACTTTGCCAGGGATTGTTACCGTCCAGAGGGCCAGAGCCAAAGCCAACCATGCCAATCCGGTGGGTTACTTTATTTTCCTTGCCGTCGGCAACCACTGTGTCGATGAACTGGGCCACATTCTTCTTCAGGAGATCCTGTCTTGTCATGGTAACACCGTTTACCGTGACCTCGTTCAGCCCCATAGAACCGGACTGGTCAAGAACCAGAACGACATCCATAGGAACACCCTTTTTCTGGGTAATCGTGGTGGATGTACCGGTTGAATAGGCCTCCATTTGAATTGTGTAACTGCCATCCTTCTCAAGGATGGCCTTCTTATTCAGGATCAAGTCACCGTTGGTGTCCGGATTTGCACCCGTTCCTGTTTCAGTTGGCGCAGCAAGTGCACCGGCAGGCAACACTGAAAGAAGCATTACCACTGCCAGCAGCGACGCCAGAAATCTTCGCTTTTTCATTTCATAACCTCCCATACTTTAAACTCAGCCCACATTCCGCAAAGCCAGCTGTATGGTCATCAATGTCTGCTGATTTTGGGGTTTCAAGTCTGAGTCAGTTTACATTTTAAGCCTTAAGCTCATCTCCATAATTTCCCAAATTATCATCATTGATGATATACCATATTTCATAGATTGTCAACCGCATTTCATAGTATATAACCGTTTTTTACACCTATATAATTCGTAATTGTCCATAAAATGGAACTTTATGAAATATGCCCTAATTCTGTCTGTTTTTTTGTATCTTTTCACTCAGTCGATTCTGCGTTGACAACATCTCCGCTCCGATGATATACTTTTATTATTGTGGTCTTTTTGCCTTTTCCGGAACAAGTTAAAAGAAATAAAGACCCCAATCTGGAAGAAAAAGAAAAAAGGAAGAAGGTTATAAACAAAGATGAACAAAAGAAGATTTTCCCTGCTGATGGCGATCGTGCTCATCGTATCCCTGGCAGTTCCCTCGGCTGTCGATGCCAAGGCGATGACCCAGCAGGAAGCCGCAGGCTTTTTCCTGAGATGGATCGGCTACACCGATCAGGAAGTTGAAGCCGCAGGCGGTATCGATGCATCCGCCAGATACATAGGTCTTGTGGACGACACCTACGATCCCGCCGCAGACTGCTCCAACGAACAGTACGAAGCCATACGCCAGAAGGCACTGGAGCTGTACGACACGAAACCCGCTCTGCCTACAGAGCCGATTCCCACCGAGCCCGAGGTTACAGAGCCGGAACCCACCGAGACTCAGCCCATCATTCCAGAACCTACCGAGACTCAGCCTACCCAGCCGGAGCCCACCGAGTCCCAGCCCATCATTCCAGAACCTACCGAGACTCAGCCTACCCAGCCGGAGCCCACCGAGTCCCAGCCTACCCAGCCGGAACCTGTCTCCCCTATGGAGTTCCGTGACGGTCTGGCACAGCCCATCTTCAATATCAACAAGGATATCGCCCGTTTCTGCGTGTATGTAGAAACCGACTATGATACCGATGCTGACGGAAAACTGGATCTCATCAAGGTGGTCGTTCAGCTGCCCAAAGCTGCCATGAACGGCGATTATAAAGCCGGCGTCATTTACGAAGCCCGTCCCTACATTGCCGGTACCGGATACAGCTTCTCCGTCAGCGGCTCTTATTCAGAAAACAATCTGTATCGGACCGCTGCACCCAGAACTCCCAACGGCACCGCTACCAGCGCAGAGGTTGCCGCCAATGCAAATTCCCGGGAATATGATTTCTATGAGAACATCGACTGGTATGATTATTTCCTGGTGCGCGGCTTTGCCGTAGTCACTGCCGCCGGCCTGGGCACCAAGGGTTCCGAAGGCTTTGAAACCTGCGGCACCGACCTGGAAATCGATGCTTTCGCATCCGTTATCGAATGGCTTAACGGCAGCCCTGATGCCGTTGCATACACAAACCGCACAGACAACATCCAGGTGGATGCCGACTGGAGCAACGGCAAGGTGGGTATGACCGGTCGTTCCTACGCCGGCACCACCCAGTTCGGTATCGCCGGCACCGGTGTACAGGGTCTTGAGACCATCGTCCCTGTCAGCGGCATCGCCAGCTGGTATGAATACAGCAACTCTCAGGGTTATCGCACCAGAAGCAACACATCCTACTCAAAATGGCTGGCCTCCTACTGCGCAAGCCGCACCGAGGATTCCGGCTGGAATGAAGGTACATACGTCAAATACCTTAATACCATCGCCAATGACGAACACAATCTGAACGGTGACTACGGTGAGCACTTCCGCAGACGCGACTACACACTGAACCCCAATATTCACTGCTCTGCTCTGATCGTTCACGGTCTGAATGACAAGAATGTCCGCACCAAGAACTTCCAACTGATGTATGATGCCTTCCGGAATGCCGGTCAGAATGTGAAGCTTCTGCTCCATCAGGATGGCCACGTCACCCCCGCATACGGTGCCAACAAGACCGAACAGTTCATCAACGGAGAAGCTTATCAGCAGGTACTGAACCGCTGGTTCAGCCACTATCTTTTCAGTATTGATAACGGTGCCGAAAACATGGCAGCTGTTACCGCTCAGAGCAATCTGGACGCTTCCGTCTGGCATACCTATGACAGCTGGGAAACCGCCAACACTCTGACCATGAATACCTCCAGCAAGAAGGTCAGCGAAAAGCTCACCATCCAGGGCACCATCCCCGTTACTGTCCAGGCATCCCCCAGCAGCACCAGCAGCAACAACCTGCTGAATGTGCGGCTGGTTGATACCGCCCCTTCCGATTTTAACGCTTTTCCGATGACCAGCAAATATGACAGCAGCATCCACCGCAACACCGGCAACCAATTCGAGGTTGGCGGCGGTGCAGAATCCTATACAGTTGTTGAGCTGAGAGGTCAGAATGTCAGAAGCAAAGTCATCGCCGAAGGCTGGATGGATCTTGCAAATCCCAGCGCCGGCTTTGCCTCCAGCACTGCCACCAAGGAAAGCATCCGCAAAAACCAGCAATACACCTATACCGTCTACCTGCAGCCCAATTACTATGAGGTTGCTCCCGGCCATACCCTGAAGCTGGAAGTCACTGCCAAATCCGGCAAGATCCATTCCTACAGCGCTGCAATCCCCGTAAGAGAAGCCGTTGCAGTTCCCTCTGCATACACTGTCAGCTATGCTCCGGAAGAAAACGGCTCCATCATTTCCGATATCCCCAGCGGAGAAATGGTTGATGAAGGTACCGCCGTTACCTTCAGTGCAAATCCCGATGCAGGCTATGAATTCTCCGGCTGGTCTGTAAACGGCGAAAATGTCTCCGGCAAAGCCACCACCACCTTTACCATCACCGAAGACACTACAATTGCCGCAAGTTTTGCAAAGAAGCAGGCTTCTCGTCCGGAAAAAGATCCCGCACCTTCAAGACCCAGCAGACCCAGCCGTCCCACATGGCCCAGTTGGCCTTCCCGGCCCAATCGTCCCAGCCGCCCCGGATTCCCCAGCTGGTCCTGGCATGAATGGTAATTCTGCCATCTGGGCTGGTATTCCCGCTCAGGTCCCATACGTGTATACACAGGTTCCGCAGTTTGACTCACTGAAAGGCAGATGGACATGAAAACTTTTGATACTGCAGCTTATATATCCATGCTCCGGGAATTGACCGAACAGGGAAACGAAGTCAGCGTGGCAGTAAAAGGCGGTTCCATGACTCCCTTTCTGGCAGATCAGCGGGACACAATTTTCTTCCGCAAGCCGGACTCCCCTCTGACCGTGGGGCAGATTGTATTTTACCAGCGGCCCAACGGTCAGTTTGTGGTACATCGGATCTGTAAGATTCGAAACGGACAGCTCTACATCGTAGGAGATGCCCAACAGGAAATCGAGGGTCCCGTATCCCCCAATCAGGTGTTCGCCCGAGTCACCCGGATTCGCAGGAAAAACAAGATGATCGGCCCCGGGGATTTCTGGTGGGAATTCTTTGAACATATCTGGATCCATGTCATTCCCCTGCGCCGTACCATCATGCGTGCGTACGCTTTTGTCACACGCTTCCGTCACAAAATGTAAGCTGTGTGAACGGTTCTTCCTTTCCGGAACCGGATTCGCTAACAAAGTCGCAAAGCCCCCCATTTTCCGTTTTGGAAATGGGGGGCTTTCTTACATTATATATTGAATATTCACAAGCAGTTATACAACTGCGGAATCGCACTGGGAAAAAATTGCACGGATGGTTTGATCCACAACCCGCTCTTTTGCGAACTCCTGTTCCATCTTCCGGCGGCCTTTCAGGCCCATAGCCTCTCTGCAATCCCGGCCCAGCAGCAGCATCTGCTCCATTTTTTCATAGAGACTGTCTTCATCACGAACCTGACACAGATAGCCGGTGACGCCATCATCCACCGCTTCACGGCAGCCGGGAATGTCGCTGGTAATCACCGGGCGTCCTGTGGATGCAGCTTCCAGCAGCACATTGCTCATGCCCTCGTGATAGCTGGGCAGCACAACACAGTCTGCTTTTTCATAATAAGGGGTCGGCTCCGACTGAAAGCCATGAAAACACACGACACCGGATGCTTCCAGCTGCTTCACCTGAGTCTCGTAGGAATCCTCATAAAAACCCACCAGATCCAGCACGACTTTCCCCGGATAAGCCTCACTCAGCCGCTTCATGGCTGCAAACAGCTCATTCACGCCCTTTTCTTCCATAATTCGACCCAGATACAAAAACCGGAAGGGACTCTGGTCTGGGTAGGCTTGATACGGATACTGCTGCAGGTTGATTCCCGCACCATTCAAAAGGATTTGCTTGTCCGGCTTCATAATATGGCGGTCCAGAAACACCTGAGCGTTGGATGCATTCTCAAAAAACACCGTCTTTACCCGAAGAAATGCCATTTTATATAGGATTGACACCACCGATGCCAGCACCGGTTTCTGAAATGCCGTTCCCAGTCCCTGGACATTGGCACAATAAGGAATCTTCTTCAGGCTGCAGGCCAGTCCCATATAAATGTTGGGTTTGATGGAATAGGTCACGACCATATCCGGTTTTTCCTGCCGCAGCAGCTCCCGGTAGGTCTGAAACAGCTTCCAATCCGTCTTCGGATTAATTCCCCGGCGATCCACATCCGTTTTGATACAGCGAATTCCCAGGGCCTGAAAATCCTCCTCATGGCCCACAAACGGCATGAGGAGGACAACCTCGTGATTCTGCCGCAGCGTTTGGATCAGCTCCAAACGAAAGCGGTACAGCATATAGGAATGATTGGTAACGATCAGAATCTTGCTCATTTCGTCACCTTCTCGCTTCCGCCTTCTACAATGCCCTCCTGCCTTGCCACCGCGCCAAAGGTGCCAAAGAAGCAACGCATATCCATAGCAAAGTTCAAATGCTGCACATAATAGCCATCCATATAGGCCTTTTCCTGAATGCCCAGCTCGTCCCGGCCGTTGATCTGTGCCCAGCCGGTCAGACCCGGCATCACATCATTGGCACCATACTTTTCTCTCTCTGCCTCCAAATCGTCCTGGGACCACAGTGCAGGCCGGGGGCCGATAATCGACAGATTATGAAAAATCGCAATGTTCCACAGCTGAGGAAGTTCATCCAGGCTGGTTCTTCGCAAAATTTTTCCCACCCGGGTAATCCACTGTTCCGGATTTTCCAGCAGATGGGTGGGCAATTCCGGTGTGCTGACTTTCATGGTGCGGAATTTGTAAATATTGAAGTATGTAATTTCTCCGTTTTTCTTTTGGCCCACACGGCGCTGCTTGTAAATGATCGGGCCGGGATCATCCACATAAATCGCCACCGCAATCAACAGGAACAGCCAAGACAGACATACCAGTCCCAATAATCCCAGCACGCCGTCGATCAGCGGTTTTATGTACTGTGCATAAAATGTCTTCCTACCCATATCTACCTCGATTCCAGGTTTTTGGACCCACAATCCTGTAAAACAGCAATCTTCCTGCAGAAGAGAGCCTCTTGAAGGAGGCGTTTCATGGGTCAAAATTTATCTCCTGTATTTCGACTATGATGCTTTAAGTAATGATAACATATTTTTCACAAAATGCCAACAGAAAATACCAAATTTTTTTATTTTTTCCACATCCTAATAAAAAGATTTCCTTGAAACTCCCTTTTTTTACCATTTTTTATTATAGTATTAGAAATATGAACATTTTGTGTCAAATTACATACCATCTCAAGGGTGTAATACTGATTCACACAGGCTGTGCCCCCCTGCTGAACCGGAGGAGCGCTCAGTCAGAGGCAGAAAAAACGCTATACAGCGAGAAAAGGCACCTGTCAGCGACAGGTGCCTTTTCAATGTTTCGAAAAAAGAGAGAGGTAGAAAAGAGGGTTCCAGACTGCGGCGGCTCACAACTTCCTCCACAATTTGGATAGCTTTATTATAGGAGCAGGTTTTGAACGGTGCGTAACTCAATTGAAAACAAAATAAGTCTAATTTATGAACATTCTGCCCCAGAAATCAGGATCTGTAAACTT
>RCNI01001097.1_pt1 | contig 15259 bp, 7 predicted proteins | sample 2041151 | NCBI WGS metagenome assembly RCNI01 (sample SAMN09708214, study PRJNA481090) | feces metagenome | isolation source: feces | place: Antarctica: Albino Rookery | reverse complement strand
TATATTATACTTTCGCTGTCATGTATAAACTTTGTATTAATAATATATAAATATAAAAATGTTATTTTGATAAATGCTGCTGTTATATATACTTTTGTGCTTAAAAAAAAATCTTTTACTGATTTTTCTATAAGAAAATAGATTTTGTTAGTATTATAAACAGATTCTACACTATTTATATACATATTAAGGCTTAATAATCTGCCGGAAGTGGCACGTATTACAATATTTAATACAAAAAATAAATATGTGTAAAAAAGTATATCTAAATACACCTTAACATAAGGCAGAGTGTAGTAAACTAAAGCAAGCACAGAACCAAATAAAAGTATAAATAGAGAAATTATGATAATAAAACACCAGTATTCATAACGGGATAAAGGTGTAATATTAAATAAAAAATATTTAAAATAGTCTTTTATAATATGTCTTAATATAATAAATGAATTATAAACACTGTTACGAAAAAAATCTTTTTGAGTGTATTCTTCAGACAATAAAATATTTAATTCTTTATTCAAAAAATAACTCCATAAAAAATATGGCATATTATATATAAAATTATATAAAACTGCAATATGTTCTTGCAAAAAAATAGTTTTATATATAGTATTCAATATTTATAATATAATCCTTGAGGTTTAAATTGACACTAAAACAATTTGCTGAAAATAATATGGTTATTTTTGACGGAGCTATGGGAACATCTATCCAAAAAATCAATATTCCTGATGAAATATGGCAGGGTAAAAATGGATGTAACGAATTTTTATGCACTGCTTACCCTGATGCTATTTATAATATACATAAGGCTTATTTTGATGCAGGTGCCAGCGTGGCCGTTACTAATACTTTTGGTGCTATATCTTCTGTTTTGGCAGAATACGGTTTAGAAGATAAAGTAGAAGAAATTAATCAGGCAGCTGTTAGGATTGCAAGAAAAGCAGCAGAAGGTAAAGAAAACGCATACGTTTCTCTTTCCATGGGGCCGGGGACAAAACTTGCAAGCCTTGGTCATACTACATATGATGCTCTTTATAAGCAGTATTTACAGCAGGCAAAATGTGTAGATGTGGATTTATACAACGTGGAAACAGCACAAGACATATTGCAGTTAAAAGCAGCTGTTAATGCCTGCCGTGATGCAAATAAAATAAAAGGTGTTGATACCCCTATATTAGTATCTTTTACTGTGGAAAATAATTATACTCTTTTAACAGGTTCTGATATTTCTGCTGTTGCTACTGTTATGAAAGGTATGCCCATATTTGCTTTAGGGTTAAACTGTGCCATGGGGCCTGATATGCTGGAACCGGCTTTAGCATCTCTTTCTAAAATATGGGGTGGAAAATTATATATTTCCCCTAATGCAGGGATGCCTGAAACTGTGGACGGCAAAACTGTATACCCAATGGATGATAAAAAATTTACATCTATAATGAAAGACCTGCTTGATAAATACCCTGTATCTATGGCAGGTGGCTGCTGTGGCACAGATAAATCACATATTGCCATGCTTTATGAAATGGCACATAATAGAAAACTGCCAAAAAATAGTGTTATAGATTATCAAGGGGAAGCGTCAAGCCTTTTTACTGCCATATCCTTAGAGCAGAACCCAAAACCTGCAATGATAGGCGAAAGAGCTAATGCAACCGGTTCTAAAGCTTTTCGTGAACTGCTTTTAGCAGAAGATATTGACGGTATGACTTCATTATGTCAAAGCCAGGAAGATACTGCCCATTTTATTGATTTATCTCTTGCTTATGCAGGCAGAAATGAAATAGAAGATTATAAAAAATTAGTCCCTGTATTAAACTCCAGCTTAACAAGGCCTATAGTATTTGATTCTACAGACCCAGCAACTATTAAAGCAAGTATGGAAATGTATTCAGGAAAACCTGTTATTAACTCTATTAACTTTGAAGACGGCGGCATAAAACTTCATAAAATGCTAAGTATTGTTAAAGAACACCCTGCATGTATGGTGGCTTTAACTATTGACGAAGAAGGAATGGCACAAACTGCTGAAAAGAAATTTAATATTGCCCTAAGGCTTTATAATACATGGGTTAATGAATATAATCTGCCCCCTGAAGATTTAATTATTGATACTCTTACTTTTTCCATAGGTTCAGGAGATGAATCATTAAAAAATGCAGCTATTGAAACGTTAAAGGCTGTAAAAATGATAAAAGAAAAATTAAAAGGGGTGAAAACTACTCTTGGGTTAAGCAACGTATCTTTTGGGCTTTCCCCTGCATCAAGACCTATATTAAACTCTGTTTTTCTAGATGAAGCATGTAAAGCAGGGCTTGATACTGCCATTGTCCACGCATCAAAATTAACCCCGGTGGCTGACCTTTCACAAGATGATGTGGAGTGCTGCCTTGATTTAATTTATAATAGAAAAAATAATGCACTGGCGAAATTTATAGAGCATTTTGCAGATGCAAAACTAGAAGATAATAAAATAGATATAAAACTACCTGCTGTCGAAAAACTGCCTTTAAAAATTATAAAAGGTGATAAAACAGAGCTGGAGCAGATTATTAAAGAACTATTAAAAGATACTAAAGCAGAACATATTATAAATAATATACTTTTTCCTGCTATGCAGCAGGTGGGGGATATGTTTGGAGAAGGTAAAATGCTTTTACCTTTCGTTTTAAAATCTGCTGAAACTATGAAAGCTGCTGTATCTATTTTAGAACCTTATTTAGAAAAGCAGGACGGAGCTTCTAAAGGCAACGTGGTTATTGCTACAGTTGCAGGAGATGTGCATGATATAGGCAAAAATTTAGTTGATATTATTATGAGTAACAACGGGTTTAATGTGCATAATCTAGGTATAAAAGTGCCTGTTACTGATATGATACAAAAAGCAAAAGAAGTAAATGCATCTGCCATAGGTATGAGCGGGCTTTTAGTAAAATCTACCCTTATTATGAAAGATAATTTAGAAGAAATTGTTAAAGAACTGCCTGATGTGAAAATTATGCTGGGTGGGGCTGCTTTAACTAATAAATTTGTAAACGAAAGCTGTGCTCCTATTATGCCTGAAAAAGTATATTACTGTAAAGATGCTTTTGATAATATTGCCGTTATGGATGGTTCTAAAAAAGCTGCCGCCCCTGCTGAAAATAAACCGAAAAAAGAAGAAGTGAAAGTTATAAAAGAAGAAAAACGGGCAGAAATTAGAGTGCTTGATAAAAAAGATATTCCTGTGCCACCTTTTTATAATACAAAAGTAATTAATGCAGATATTCAGGAAGTTTTTAAATACTTAAATAAACCTTTTCTTTTTTCAAATATATGGGGCTATAAAAAGAAAGATTTAAGCTGTGAAGATTATGATATGCTAATAAATTCAACTGTATACCCAGAACTTAATAACTTAATGAAAGATATAATTAGTAAAAAAGCAGCAGAACCAAAAGCAATATACGGTTTTTTTAAGTGCAGAAGTGTTAATAACTCAATTTTAGTATATTCTGAAGATAATGCTTTAATTTATACTTTTACTTTTCCTGATAGTAAAGCTGTGCCAAAATACAGCCTTGCAGACTATATATCATCTTCTGATAATGATTATGATATACTACCTATGCAGATTGTAACTCTAGGGGAAAAACCTGCTCTTTATTGCGAAAAACTTTTTAAATCAAACGATTATAAAAACTATTATATGGCACACGGGCTGTTTACAGAACTTACAGAAAGTCTTGCAGAATATACCCATAAATTAGTCCGTCAGGAACTAAAAATAGCAAAAAAAGATGAAACTATTGAAAACACTATTGCAGGCAGATACAGGTCAAAACGGTTCAGCTTCGGTTATCCTTTATGCCCTGATACTGAAAACAATAATATTATTGCTAATATGCTGCAAAGTGAAAGAATTGGGGTTACTTTAAGCCAATCCCACCAAATGCACCCGGAATATTCTACTTCAGCTTTTATTATTCATCATCCTGATATTAATTATTAAATATTAAATATTAATTACGGGGCTTTATGCCCCTTTTATTTTTTAAATTAATAAAATATATCTGTTTTATATTACTATAGATTAAAGTTACTTTATTCAGCCCTATAATATACATCTAAAATATTCTACTTCTTTATAAAATATATTCTTTTTTCTTTTAAAAATCGGTCATAAGGCACTTTCTTGGACTTTTCAGTTAGTTATGGACATACATATTTTTCACTGTGATATTATCTGCCTATAAATAATATAAGTGAGGATAAAATATGAAATTATACTCTTGGAATACTCAAAAGATTTCCGTAAACCAAAATGGTAAAATCAAAACTTTATCACCTTTTTTTCTAGTAAGTGATGAATATGAAAATATATTTAATAACAGCAGCTTCACTTTCTTAGAAAATATTTTCAACGTGGAAGAAATGCAAAATATTTCAAAAAATATAGAAACTATAATAGGCGATATGAAAGATACAATAACAGAAAAAACATCACAGCTTATAGATTATAACAATCAACTTGAAAATATGATGTTAAAAATAGAAAGTATGGATAATATTATTAAAAAACAGGAAAATATTATAAAACAGTATGAAAATATGGCTTGCAGCACTGAAAATAATTATAAAAAAATTACTGATAAAGCAGAAGAAATATTTATGAAATTAGAAAATAAACAAAAAGAAAGTGATGAAAAAATAAAAAAAGCAGAACATACTTTAAACCACACTAAATTAAAACTTCATGAAATATCAGATCAGGCAGAAAATAAAATAACTTCAAAATATATTAAAATGAATGTTACTATGGAAAATATGTTTAAAAAATATACTGATGAATTAAATAAGTATGTTGACGAAAGTAAAGCAAATGCAGAAATAAGTAAAAAATGGGCAGCAGAACCATTAAATATGCCTGTAGAACAAGGGCTTTATTCTGCCCGCCATTATGCTTTATTACTACAGAACAGGCAGGTGGATCATGAATAATACATCACCTTTATACGTAAATACATCTAAAACTAAAGAAGAACGCACTTCCCCTATTTACGTGCAGGAAAAAGGTAAACTTGCTTTAAACGATATATTAAATGAAAAACCATCAGACTTTAACGGGCAGGTAGATATATCATGGCTGCAGGATGCTTTAAATAAAAAAGCGGTAGAACTAAAATATGCACCATGGGATGCTATTGCTATGCCTGACGGGTTATGGGTGTCTTCTGCTTTTGGTAATAACACCATTGTAGTATGCTCTGCAGACGGTTATGCTGCATATTCATCAGATTACGGTTTATCATGGAAAAAAGTAAAAATATGCGATAATATTAATGCTGTTGCTTTTGGTCAAGGTATTTTTATAGCCTGTGGAAATAAAGGTGCCTTATACATATCTGAAGATAAAGGCAAATCATGGCAGAAAAATAGTGTAGATAATTACGATTATACATCAGCTGCTTTTAATAATAATACATTTTTATTAGGCACATCTTGTGGTAAAATACTTATATCCCATAATAAAGGAAAGAGTTTTATAAAGTCAGCAGATTATGAAAATATGATGATTGCAAAAATAATTTATGAAAAAGATATTATTATGGCAGTATCTCCACAAAGTGATACAAAATGTATATACAGTTTAGACCACGGTATAACTTATAATAAATTAAACCTGCCTGCAAGCAAATGGTGTTCTCTTACATACGGTAATGAAAAATTTATATTCTGTGCCTATGACGGTGATGTTAGAATATGTGAGTGCAGTTATAAAAGCATAATTAATAAAACGCCTGAACTTAATGAGATACATATTTATAAAAAAGCACAGTGGAAAGATACTGCTTTCGGTGGTAACGTATTTGTGCTTGTATCAAATGACGGTTTTACTATGGCAAGTCATGACGGTATCAGGTGGATAGAAACAAAATGCCCGAAAGGTGAATGGAATAATGTGCTTAGAACTGATTATTTTTTTCTTGCCTTTTCTATAAAAAGCGAAAACCATAACCTTAATGCAATAAAATCAACTAACGGCGGACTTGCAGGCATTATGTTCGCAAGCCTTGATGAAATAAAAAATAATGAAATAGTAGATAAAGCAGTAAATCCTACCACATTAAAAGATTATCTTGAATTTAGAACAGGTAAAGAAGAATCAAAATACCCAGTATATAGTAAAGATTTATTAATAGAATGCACTTCTTCTGATACACTGCAGATTAAAATTACAAATATCTTAAATGAAAGCAGTATTACAAGTTTTGATGATATAAAAACAAGCGGTATTTATATTATTGAAAAAAAATTAAGTAATCAGCCAAAAGATTATACAATACTTTATATGCTTGTGCAAAATAATAATGGTATCATCTATCAATTTGCATCTGATGATTACTCCTTTACTTTAGGGCATATACGTTCCTTTAATGAAAAATGGCTGCCATGGGATGAAAAATTTATTACTTCAAAAAATATTAAAATAACAGAAAACAGCACTTTTTCTGCAAGCACTACTTTACTAATGAAATCAAATGATAATATAGTTAATGTTGATAAAGAAGGACTAGTTAGCACTATTACAGAACGGTTAAAAAAACATGGAAAAACTGATCAGTGGAATAATACTTCAGATTATAGTGCCGGTGCTTTAGTTTTGGGAAGTGATAATGCACTCTATTTTGCTGTTAAGGATAATGGTGCAGCTTTATCGTTAATAAAAGATCCGGTTACTGAAAGTGCATATTGGACTAAAATTATCAACGGTAATGGTATTATAAATAAAGATAATCTTGATTTAACATTAGGTAGTTTTGCATTTCTTAATTCAATAGGCCTTGATGATTATAAAATAAGTGGCAGTCTTCCTATTGCAAAAGGCGGCACAGGTCATATTTACGGTAGTCTACCTATGCCTAAATATACAGAATTCCACCATAATTATCATGAAGATTTTTTTCAGTCTAGTTATAATGTTGGAGATATAATTTGGAAAATACACGTTGCATTACTGAAAAATGAAGAAGCTACTATGCCAAATGGTGGAACATGGCTTCTTTTTTATAAAGTTATTAATTATAACGGTGAATTATATCCTCACAAATGTAACTTATCAATTATGCCAGGTGGCCAGAGGATCCCCGTTGATCATCAACTTATAGCATCTATGGTAATGGTAAAAATAGCATAAAAGGAGATAAAATATGTATGACGATATACAACTTAAAGAAGATGGTTCATTTATTATTACAAAAAATTCATTACCTTATCATATTCCTAATGATGATATATATAAAGAAGAATATAATGCTGTAAAAGAATATATTAAAAATAATCCTGAAAAAATCAGAATGTATCATGCATCAGAGTATGAAATGAAAAATGAAAAAACAGATTTAGGTGTTAGAATAGAACGCAATAATCTTCTTTCTACTGCAGATAAATTATTATTAAAATATATGGAAGAAGTAGAGCTGGGAATAATTAAGCCAAATGAAAATTATAGAAAAGCACTTCTACAGTATAAACTTGAACTACGGGATATAACAAAGAAAAAAGAATTTCCTAATGTAATATTTCCTGAAATTCCTGTATGTAAATAAAAAAAGTGGGAGTTTTTCTCCCACTTATAATATTTTATTTTACTCTTAAACCATGGGTGTAGTATGGTTCTTTCTCAGGCGGTTTTACTGATGAATGGTGTGCTACAGCATTAGCTGTTTTATCGCCATTGATTCCGTTTTTAGTCCAGTAAAATCTAGTTTTATCTAACTCTTTTATATCATTTGATTTTTTCTTAATCCATGTAGTAACATGAACAGTAACAATATTCATTTCAGACCATTCTTGATATAATTTTATTTTATCGTTGTCAAATGTTACTTTTGCACTAGTTTTTCCCGGTGTTCCAAATCCATCTTTATTGTATTGAGCTTTATTATATTCCACATATTGAAATTGACCCTGCCTTGCTTCTGTAACACCTTGACCTAAAACACCACCAAAATTATTCATTTTACTGCTGTCCATTTGGATTTTGCTTTTAATTATTACATCATTTCCTTGAACGTCTATTGTCATTTCTCCAATCATACGTTCCACACCGCCATGATTACTTGTGCCTACATCTAATTTGCCGTTTGCCTGTTCAAAATCCACAATATCGTATGTGCCTTTTAATGTATTAATATCATCTTTATTTACAGGTGTATAGACATGAATTTCATATTCTGATGTTAAACCGTTTACAGTTTCACCTTTAATAGTAGTTTTACCTAATCTATGGCCGTGAACAACACCATTATCTTTTATATCAGCAATACTTTCCTGAGTAGAAGTATATTTAACATTTGTTTCAGATGGGCTGCCTTCTAATATTAAAGGCACTGTAATTTCACTACCTATTGCCACCCCTGTATCAAATTTTTCAAATGCTGCTTTTGTAGGAAGCGTCTGCACTTTTAATTTATATATTTTATATATATTTTCATTATTATAGGCACTGACTTTAATAGTTGTTTCCCCGTTTGCTTTTAATTTCACAAGCCCTAAAGCATTAACTTCGCATATTTCAGGTTTTTCTACTGTATATTTTAACCTTTTATCTATTGCATTAGCAGGTTTTACCTGTGTTTCTAGTTTAAAAGAACCAGCTGCCAGTTCATATGTGCCGTTTTCACTTGTTAAAATAACTTCCTGCACGGGAATATTGCCTGCAGATTTTGGAAGAACGTTTATATAAAACTGCCTTTCTATACCTGCTACTGTAACATATATGATAGTTTCACCTTCTGCTAAAGCTTTAATAAGCCCGCTTTCTGATACTGTTGCAATACTACTGTCTTTTACTCTATAAGATACAGGCACTTCCACATTTTCTAAGAAATATGGGTAAAGTATTAAGTTGATTTGGAAAGTATCAATTATGCCTAATACAAGGTCCTGTTTATCTACTTCTAACATAAAATCAGTTGGGACTACAGCTTTCTTAATTTTAAATACAGATTTGACACCGTTTGATGATTCTGCTGTAATATCTGCATTACCATTTTTTAATATAGTAACTTCCCCATTATTATTCACTTTTGCAATTTTATCATCACTGCTTTTCCATATTAATGTTTTATTTTCTGCATTTAATGGTATTATGTTTGCATTTATTGTAAATTTTTCATTAATATCTGACGGAGTGTATTCTTGTTTATCAAAAATAATTTCTCTTACTTTTATTTCTGTATCGTTTTCGCCACTACCATCACTTGATCCGCCACCCTGCTCTACAGGGACACTGTTTGCATCAAAAGAAATATCGCTGCCTAATCCGCCTGCAGGTGCATAGTTTTCCATTTTACCAATATTTAATATTAAAGTTTCACCTTTATTAATAAGCCCCTGTTTTGAAAATTCTGTATAATTAACAGGGTCAAGGGTAAAGGTCATTGTGTATTTACCTGTGATTGCTGCACCTAAAGATGTGAAAATATCAGGAATACTGCCGTATTTTGATAAATCTTTTTGCTGAATAAGTTTTACTTCTTTACCGTTTAAATTAACATACATTAATATTTTTACAATATTTTCCCCAAGTAATGATAAATCTACATTAACACGCAGATTACTTAATTTATCTGCTTTTTTTGAATCATTACCGTTTATGGAATATTCTAAAATAGTGTATTTTGCAATTAATGAAAAAGGGTCAGCATTTAAATCAATAGGAGATACACCTTCTGGTGCCTGAAAACTACCTTCTCCATTACCACCATTTAATGTATTTGATACACTAACTGCAACATGTGCATATTTTAAAGGATTTGCTTCGGAAAATACTATAACAGCAGCATCACCTGAATTTTTACTTGTTAAAAATCCATTATTATCAATATTGATTATATCTTCATCAGTTGATTTATAAACAAGTGTTTTTTCTTTTGAAATAGGCCTTATACCTGCTTCTATCTGATATGCTTTTTCTTTATTTGGGGAAAGTGATAAAAATGTTTTATTAGTATATACTGACCTTACACTTTCAGACTTAACTAAATCTTCAGGGTTATAAGCATTAATTAATATGTTTTTATATATTTTCTTGTTGTTTTTTAGTGATACTGTTAATTTTGTTATACCTTTACTGCGGGTAGTAATTTTACCTTTATTATCTACAGTTGCAATACTGCTGTCTTCTATTTTATACACCAAAGGTTCCTTTGATTTCTCTTTAGGTATAACATAAGCATTTAAACTGTAACTTTCATTAACTGCAATTGGTATATAACTGTTTTGAGTTACAATACTTACAGGGTCAGTAGCAGGTTTTGACATTTTTACTATTTTTGTTGTGCCTTCTTCGTTAGAGCAGGCAAAAGCAAATAAGAAAAGCATACTGAAAGTAAGTAATTTTATTATATCTTTATTTATTTTCATTTGTTTCTCCATTATTATACGTATCTATTACAGTATATCTGTTGCACTGCCTGTTTTATCTGTAACAGGTTCCACTTCAATAAGGCTAGGTTTAACAGGTTTTGCACGGCCTGTAATATCACCATTTACAAATCTTGTAGTAGGTAGATCTATATATCTATCGCTTACTTTTTTTGCTCTATATGTAAACTGATAATCACCATAAAACTGTGTTTCAAACTGTAGAGTGTCGTTTTCTAATGGTTTATATGCAATATATGCTCCCGTATTACCTCTGCCATAAACGTCTACCATTAAGTTTTTATTAACTATAACATGGGAATTATAAGGCACGCTTTGATTATATTCAGTATCTCCAAAAGTGCCGTGAATATATTTTAACCATGGATTAAAATCATAATCGTGATGGCCTTGTTTTTGGACTTTCATAATACTGCTTAATTTTGCACTTTCATTAACACCTGATACTTTTACAGTAAACGCACCGCTATAATTTGTAACAGAACCATCAGCTCCGTTGCCTCCTAAACACGTAATCCATAATGCACATTTCCTGCCGTTATGTAAATATGATATATTAAGATCACTACTTGTTGGTCTATCATTTCCTGTTCCTGAAAAAACAGGTTGATAACCAGTAGAACTTTTATTCCATGGATTACCATAGAAAAACTCCATTTCATAATAGCCTTCTATACTTTTTGGATCTTTTTTAATATCAAGGGGAGTAACGTATACAGTTTTATCAGGAATATCACTATAAACATCTGATACTTTTTCTAAATATATATGTGCTGAAAAACCGTTATCATTATACGTATATTCTATATGTTTACTATCTTTTATCTGTATGCCGTTATTTTCATAAATTGATTTTATCTGGTTTGCAAATTTATCATTTTTATCAAGGTTAATATTTTTTTCTATATATAAAAACCGCCAGTTATTAAAAGTGTATGATTCCTTTACAAAAGGGTTATGTGGTGTATGCTGGATTCTGCCTTTAAATGAAATATTATTATCATTTATATCAATACCAAATTCACCTGCCATTTTATCTTTAGTAGTATCATCTTGATTTAATACCATTTCTTTTTGTATGCCGTTATAAGAATAAACTACTTTATTAATTTTATAATAGCCTTTAGTATTCATAATTTTATAGGCATTAATAGTAAATTTTTGTTCCACACCACTTTTTGAATAAACTCGTATTTCAGCAGACCCTTCCCCTACAGGGCTTAGTGTCCATTGATTGGTTACATCATCTTTAGGATATACTGCTACAATATCACTATGGCTTGATTCTACCATTAATTTTCTATTAATATTAGCTTCTTTATTAACTTCTGCTGTTAAATCAAATGTAGTATTGTTTACATATAAGTTAGCAGGGGGATGGTTTAAAGTAATACTTGATACTTCCACTTCCTGCACATCTTTTCTTACATATATTTCAATAGATTTTGATACATCTTCATTATCTGCAGAATAAACAGTAAGCTCTGCCTCACCCTCTTTAATAGGTTTTATAGTTTTGCTTGATTCATCAAAAGAAATAACATCGCTGCCCTTTGTGATTTTATAACTAAGTGCTTTATTAAAAGCGTATTCAGGAAAAGCAATTGGATTAATGGTAAAAGTATCTACCATACTCATATTATAAGAATATGGAATATTCATAATACCTGTTACAGGAAAAGCAAATGCTTCCACATTAACTGTATATTCTTTTACAAATCTACCGTTATCTGCTACAGATGTTATTACCGCTTTACCTTTTTTCTTACCTTTTACTATACCTGTTATACTGTTTACTTCTGCAATATCTGGGTTTTTAGAAGTATATACAATATTTTTAAATGTGGCATCTTCAGGTATGACTTTACCTGAAAGATTAATTGTTTTGCCAACTAATACACTATCTATATTTTCATTACGAATAATATCTTTTACAGCAATAGATGTATCCACCACCGTAACTTTTATTTTATCAAATACTTTATCATTAGAAGTAGATACAGCTGTAATATCTGCCTCACCTTTGTCTAAAATATTCACTTTACCAAAAGCACTTACGGTTGCTACTTTTTCGTTAGATGATTCAAATTTCACACCAGGATTAGATGTGTTATTAGGATATATTACAGGTTTTATTAAGAAAAGTGATGTATCCTTTCTGTCATATTTCCTGTCTCCGCCTAACGATATTTTTGTTGTATCAATATTTATATTAGAAGGCTGCTGCCCTGGATTTAAATCAGATATTTTTTTCAAAGATACGTATAAAGTATCTTTTTCAGAAATAATGCCTTCTTCTGTAAGAAAAGGTATATTTTCACCTTTTAAACTAATAACTATATCAGAATCTGTGCTGCTTGATTTAACAGCATTTATTGATTTAATTAAATCAAGGGCTACAGCATCATAACTTAATGATACATATTCATCTTTATTTAAATCCATATTGATCTTTGCACCGTTTAAATAAAGAGTGGAATTAACTACACCATTTACTGTTTTATTAGCACCAAGAGTAAAAACACCGCCTATATTTTGGTCAGGCATTTTATTAATACCATACTGCACCAAAACATAGTTACCAAAAATAGATAATGGAACTTTAACTGTGTCAACAGGTGTTAAAATAGTCTCTGCAACATAGAAATCTACTTTTTGTTGAATACCTTCATTAGCAGCTGATTTTACATTAACTGAAAATTCACCAAACTCTTTAATTGTTAAAAGTCCGTTACCATCTACACTGGCAATATTTGAATTACTTGAAGTATAAATAAGTTTCTTATTTACAGCACTAGCAGGCTCTGCCACAGCACTTATATCATAAAGCAGATCCACATTTGCAAGTTTTGTAAGTTCAATATAGTTACTTGGGATACTAATGCCCTGCACTACCTGATTAGGTTTAGTGTCCTGATAAATAACTTTGGTTGAACCTGAATCGTTACTAGAACATGCAGTAAATAAGAGAGGAAATAAAAATAATAATGAAAAAATAAAAACAAAACCTCTTTTATTCATAATATTCTCCTATTAAATTTTTAAAACATCATATTTTGTATATTAATAATTATATATATAAAAGTCAATAAATATATACTAATTTATATATATTCTATGACACTCAATGACATTTTGTTAAGAATTTTATGATTATAATTACTTATTTTGACAGCTTATAACCTGCTAATTTTGGAAGTGCCTGTATTATATAAAGCAGTTTTTTATGCAGTGGTAACGATTTTAAAAGTGCTTTCCCCCTATTTTCTGCTTTACCGAAGTTACTAATAAGCCATGGGTTTTCTTTATGCATCTGCCCTATAGCTTTCCCTCTTAAATATTCTCCCCTTATGGAATAAGGGTGGCTGTGGTATACTTTTGCTGCTGCATTATAATGGATTTTTTTGCCATTTAGTATTAATTTGGCAGCTACAAGCATATCTTCTGCAAAATCTGTTTTAGGAAAACCGCCTGCATTAATTAAATCTTTAATATTGTATGCTGAAAAACTGTCAGAACAAAAAGCAGCAGACAGCCCTAGTTCCTTTATATTTTCTTTTGATTTTAAAATAGAATTTTCAGGATAATTAAAAGTTCGTGATATTTTTTCTATAAAAGAAGAATCAGTTTTAACAAGCTGTCTGCCGTAAGCTGCGGATACATCTTGAATATTAAATGATGAAATAAGAGTTTTTAAAGTATCTTTATTTTCAAGGACTACATCTTGAGTCATAATAACAGCAATATCGCAGTCTTTATTTTTATCTACTGCCTGCTGCCTTGTTAATCCATGATTAAAATCTGCACTACTAATAATATCCACAGTGCAGCCATACTGCCTGCATATTTCTACTGTTTTATCTTTTGAAGAAGAATCTATTATATATATTCTTTCAGGCTTAATACTCTGCTCTTTTATAGATTTTAATAAATCTTCAATCCCTGCTTTTTCCCCGTTATATGTGGGTATAATTATAGCAAATTTCATATTCATCTGTATGCCTTACCAAAAATATCTATTAACCCGATTAAAGTAACAATAAAAAACGGAATAATAAATTTTTTACTTTTTACATTAATATATTTTAAAAGCTCACAAAATAGTAAGCCTGTAAATATTATATACATTACATCAGATATAAACCAAATTCTTCCACCTGATGCATAAATAGTAGGGGAAAAACTAATAATAAAAGCAGATGCAAGCCCTGCACAAAATAAAACAATAACTAAAATCCATATAAACTTATTATCCCATTTCATTTTTATAATATTGTATAAAATAATAAAAAGTGTAGCACTGCCTGCTATTACAGATACATAGGGTTCATCTAAATTATTCTGTAAAATTCTTTTTGAGAAAGGGATTAAATTATAAAAAAGACTTTGTTCTATCCACTGATAATTCACTCTGCCTATATAATATATAATGGAATATAAGGCAGGCAGTAGAATTAAAAAACTATATTTAAATTGATACTGCTTTTTTATTATAACATATAAAAAAATAGAAATTATTATTGCATTAGCATAACTATGAAGAAAAAAACCATACAAAACTGTATATGCATATCCATGTATAGATTTACTTAAAATAGACATATCATCTAACATAGGATACCTTGCTTTCATAGAAGCTATATACCTTGTTTCCATGGAAGGTGATGTAAATAAAAAATATGCAGAAATAATACCTAATATAAACAGCAAAAATAAATATTTATCATATGTTTTTTTAGTCCACAAATTATAAATTATATATATAATGTTTAATGTAATAAAAATTAAAGCGGACTGTTCTGTATTACATATATATATTGTTAAAGGG
>RCNI01001119.1_pt1 | contig 15274 bp, 12 predicted proteins | sample 2041151 | NCBI WGS metagenome assembly RCNI01 (sample SAMN09708214, study PRJNA481090) | feces metagenome | isolation source: feces | place: Antarctica: Albino Rookery | reverse complement strand
TGGGCGAGGCGGGACTTGAACCCGCACGTCCGCAGTGAACACTAGAACCTGAATCTAGCGAGTCTACCAATTCCACCACTCGCCCATATGAAGTTGTTTTGCCGTCTCTCAACAGCTTGTTTATATTATCACATCAATCATCAATTGTCAAGAACAATTTTCAGATTTCTGAGATAATTTTCAAGCAGATTTTCCGAAGAAAAGAGATGTGCCGAAGCACATCTGGGCGAGGCGGGACTTGAACCCGCACGTCCGCAGTGAACACTAGAACCTGAATCTAGCGAGTCTACCAATTCCACCACTCGCCCATATCCGCTTACCGGGGTGTTGCGCCCGATTGCTTAGATATAATAACATGCCGAAACTAATTTGTCAACAGTTATTTTTCATTTTTCTACAGAATTTTTAATCCTTGTAATACAGCATGCAATGGCAGTAGCCTTTGAACTCCGGATCCGCAATCTGCTGCCGGAATTCCTTGCACATGCACTTGTTTTCCTCCGTCCGCTCCATACGGCAGGGACAATATCCGCCGGTGTGCTTCAGGCCTTCTTTGACCATCGCCACGATTTCCTTGTCCTCATTCAGATGAATCGCCACAGAACCGCTCCCCCTTTGCAAATAATATATGGTATATTATACGACCTTTTTCCGTCCTGTCAAGAATTCCCCGCGCTTTTCCGCGGCAGAACTCTTCCATTTTCCAGAAAAAAATGGTATACTGTTGGAAAACACTTCTGGAGGTCACCTGAATGGACTTTCTGCCTATATGTAAGCAGGATATGATTGATCGCGGCTGGACACAGTGCGATTTTGTATATGTAATCGGAGATGCTTATGTGGACCACCCTTCCTTTGGGCACGCAATTATCAGCCGGATTCTGGAAAGTCACGGCTACACAGTTGGTATCATTTCCCAGCCCGACTGGAAAAATCCCAAATCCATTGACATCTACGGCCGTCCGCGGCTGGGTTTCCTTGTCACCGGCGGCAATATTGATCCTATGGTCAACCACTACTCTGTGACAAAGCATCGCAGAAAAACTGATGCATACACCCCGGGCGGTGTCATGGGCAAACGTCCGGATTACGCTACCGTTGTCTACTGCAACCTGATCCGGCAAACCTACAAAGATGTCCCTATTCTCATTGGCGGCATCGAGGCAAGCCTGCGGCGGCTCTGCCACTATGATTATCTGTCCGACGGAATGAAGCGTTCCATTCTGCTGGATTCTCAGGCCGATCTGCTGATGTACGGCATGGGCGAAAAAAGCATTGTGGAAATTGCAGACGCCCTGAATTCCGGTCTGGATGTCAAAGACATCACCTACATTGACGGAACCGTTTTCAAGTGCCATGAGCTGGACAACAGCCTGCCTACCATCGTTCTGCCATCCTATGACGAGATCCTGGCAGACAAGAAAGTTTACGCGCAGTCCTTCAAGGTTCAGTACGCCAACTGCGACCCATTTACCGCAAAACGGCTGGCAGAGCCTTACGGAAACGTTATGGTCGTCCAGAATCCCCCGCAAAAGCCTTTGACCATGGAAGAAATGGACGCTGTCTATGCCCTGCCCTACTGCAGAAACTATCACCCCAGCTATGAAAAGCTGGGCGGTGTCCCTGCCATCGAGGAGGTTAAATTCAGCCTCATCAGCAACCGCGGCTGCTTCGGTGCCTGTTCCTTCTGCGCCCTTACCTTCCATCAGGGACGGATCATCCAGGTCAGATCCCATGAATCCATCCTCCGGGAAGCCGAAATCATGGTCAAGGATCCCGATTTCAAGGGATACATCCACGATGTAGGCGGCCCTACCGCAAATTTCCGGTTCCCTGCCTGCGAAAAACAGATGACCAAGGGTACCTGTCCGCACCGGCAGTGCCTGTTCCCTACGCCCTGCAAAAATATGCGCGCGGATCACTCTGACTATATCTCTCTGCTTCGGAAGCTGCGGAAAATCCCGGGTGTCAAGAAAGTCTTTGTCCGCAGCGGCATCCGTTTCGACTACCTGCTCGCCGACCGCAAAGAAACCTTCTTCCGGGAACTGGTCCAGTATCACATTTCCGGACAGCTCAAGGTTGCTCCTGAACACGTTTCCGATGCTGTTCTGCAGCGGATGGGAAAACCCCGCAACGAAGTCTACAACCGCTTTGTCCGGCGGTATTACGAGCTGAACAAAGAATACAATATGAATCAGTTTCTGGTTCCCTATCTGATGTCCAGCCACCCCGGTTCCACGCTGCGGGAAGCCGTTGAGCTGGCAGAATACGTCCGGGATATGGGCTATAATCCCGAACAGGTGCAGGATTTCTACCCAACCCCCTCTACCCTTTCCACGGTTATGTACTACACCGGTCTGGACCCCAGAACCATGGAAAAGGTTTACGTCCCCACTGATCCCCACGAAAAAGCCATGCAGCGTGCCCTGATTCAGTACCGCAATCCCAAAAACTATTATCTGGTTAAGGAAGCACTGATCAAGGCACATCGGGAAGATTTGATTGGCTCCGGCCCCAAATGCCTGATTCGCGCCATTCCTCCCAGAGCTGGTGGATATTCCGCCCCGCCCGCCAAGGCCCCGGCCCGCGGAAAAACTTCCGGAAAAGCCGGCGGTCAGGAGCGAAAGCCCTCCGCAAAGCCAGCAGGAAAGTCCTTCGGAAAACCGGCCGGAAAAGCTTCGGGAAAACCGACCGGAAAACCTGCTGCCGGAAAATCTGCACCACGTTCCTCCGGCAGCCGACAGGCACCGCAGAAAAAGTCCGGATCCAGAGGCAGACGGTAAGTCTGAGGATTCAGTCCGACACACGTCCTGAAAAATATACAGCTGCGGCACGATTCTCTGCAAAGAATCGTGCCGCAGCTTTTTCTTTCACCAGGGCAACTCTGATTTTCTGATAAAAATCTGGCTGAATACAAATTTATGAAAGGCAGCATACTCAGGATAGTCCGGAGTCTCTGCCGAAGATAAACTTGCCAGCTGGTTCAGCGCTTGCGAATATCTCACACCCTCAGAATTTCATTTTGCCTGGTTGTATCCGTACCCAGGGTGTATTTTCATATCCGGCCACAGTATTCACTGCGGCTGGATGGTGCTAAGTTTCTGAGTATAGCTTCTACTATAAAAGCTGTAGTGGAACAAATAGTTACTCCTTGAGCCGCTGATTATGAATTCTCATCCATACAATCAGCCATTCCAATCTATCTGCTTTCCGGAAACTTGCTCAATCAATTTAATATTGTCTTCTATATTTCTCCTCAATAAAATTATAAAGCAGACTGGTCATAAATGATGTAAAAATAGGACTCTGCGGATTGATTCAATCGTTGAAAAGCAGGTACTGGATTCTGGGTAAAGATCAGATAATTTCATCTGCAGGATACTGCAGATCAAACTCCGTGCGTGGAATTATCTTATCACGCACTCATGGAACAGCCGATATCCGTGAACAATCCTCCCACAGGAATCTGCGAACAGGGATCCCCCCAAAAATTACTTCTGCATATTTTTCATAGAGAACAATACGCTTGCTTTTCAAAATTGTCATCAATAAGGCACACACTAATAAACTTCTCCCGGAGTCATGACGATCTTGAAAATCGAGATCATCATCAGCAGCAACAAAAGAAGGATTTTTTCTTTGTCCGGGTTTGATACATCCTAATTTTAATTTGAACGATTCATCATTTTGCTCCTTTCAGGACAGTAAATACACATAATTGTAACAAACAAATCCGCCATATCTTTTGAAAAATCGGAAAGTGCCAGAGGAATGGCATGATGAATTTTTCTGTAAAGAATCATCCTCAATCGTAGATTTCTGATGGCGCTTCACAGATTCTTCTGTACCATCTGCACATAGAGATAAATTCCATTTCAAATGTTAAGTCAGCAACAGCATCAACCATTATATTGAACATGTGGCCTGTAGTGTCTGCGATATTTGTTCGGGATTTCATTCTTTCCAGGCATTTCTGCGTATGATCGCCGGCAGAAATTCGGATATTTAGAAGCATACTTCCGTCCTTCTCAGGGGTCACAAAGATTTTGTCGATAAAGGCGTCCACAAAGTCTTTCGTAATTGCTTCCTGGACAGCGGCGCGCTCAGCCTCCAGCAGCTTGTTCTTTTTCTTTCTGGTCAAGCTCGCCATTAGAGGTCATGGCCCGGTACATCCGCTCGTATTCTTCCACCATGGCACCAGAGGCACCCCTGGTGTCCCGGAATACCTCAAAGAGAATCGGGATAATCTCGCTTTCATAGATGGCGACAGGGGGGCAGGAGTCGGCACCGTTTTTGATCTTGCCGGAGCAGATCTACTTGCTGTTCTTGTTGCCGTATTTATTCTTCGATTTTCTGCGGTAATAGTCAGCGCCGAAATGGGCGTAGAAGAGCTTCCCTGTCAGCAGGTTGGCATGATTGCAGATGCCCTGCGATCTTCTCATCTTCGCTTCTCCCGTTCAGAACTGCATTGGCGGCCCCCAATAGGTCCTCCGACACGATAGCCGGAACGAACTCTCCGGTTTCATCCTTGAACATCCCCCATTCCTCCTGTGGAAGGAATTTCTGCTTCTGATAGCCGAAGATCCGGGCATTTCCCAGCACCACATTCTGCTTGATGGCCTGTTGAGGTCCGAATTTGACACGGGAGCTGAGCTTGTGCAGCTCGTCCTGGGCAATGGAGGACATGATGGACAGCCACAGCTCCGAATTCTCGTCAAAGGTGTCATATTTTCGTTCTGGAAAACCCCCCACGCCGCAGGACAGAAGCTGCCGGGTGAACTGGATGGAGTCCAGGGTGTTTCTGGAAAACCGGGAGATTTCTTTTGTGATGACCAGATCAAACCGGTCTTCCTCCGCATCGCTGATCATCCGGTTGAAATTTTCCCGCTTCCGGGTGGAAATGCCGGAAAGTCCCTCGTCAATATAGCCGGGCACGTAAATCCAGGCGGTATTTTTCCGAATATAGTCATCATAATAAGCAATCTGATTTCCCAGTGAATTCAGCTGCTCGTCGCTTTCGGACGAAACGCGGGCAAAAAACTCACACGCAAAGGAATTTCGTAGATGCTTTTCGTACGGAGCATTTGACGCACGGAATGGATATCCATCCATTTTCTCCTTAACGTTTGTTGTATCATATTTACAAACTGTAGTATATGAGCGCGAACAGTGCAACCAAAAATAGGTGGACGGCATAACTGCCGCCTATACTGTGTTACTGCTCCATAGAAATGAATTTTCTTCTGGTGCAGCTCATCAGCATCATCTTGTCCCACGCATTCTCCGTAACGACACTCCTGGAGAGAAGGCTTTGTTAATCGTAGTTGAGCCACAACCGTTCAATGACATTCAGTTTCTTTTCCCCACTCATTTTGCTCTCTAGGAACCGGCATCTCCATGTAGTTAATTTCCTGCACACTCATTTTTTCCCGGTTCCCTAATCATAAAAAATTACAATTTTGGGGGGCTGATCAATGAATTGTTCTTCGCAATTCAGATTCTCGTCCGGATTATCCCCTCTCATACAGACCAGCATTCCCTTGTCATTGATGATAAACTGCTCAGATGTGCCATTTTTCCAGATAGACCATATCTTTTTCCACGTCCACGAATTTGAATTTTGCTAAATCCATCTTTCCAGGTCCGTTGTCAGCGCATTAAGACACCCTGACAGAAGCACGCCAATGCTGTGTCATTTTATGGAAAAGAACAGAGGTACTGCAATTCGTGCAACTACTTCTTTTAAATAAAAGATTGCAATTGGGATATGGTCTTGCATGGGGCTAGCATGAATTACGATTATCAGTAAAAAACATGAATTTCGCTACAACAAAATTTGTTAGTTGTTGCGCATTTTATTTTCTTCACTCATAATACGCTACCTTCCCGCAACAAATCTTTCCACTTTTCTGAGGCATCGTCTCCAAAAACAGGGTTCCCGGGCTAGATCTCGAGGTGGAAGCAATTCTGTAATCAAGGTCTCAAAATCCTCATTCTCATATTGCTTCCAGAAAGCGTCTCTATTCTCTGGCCGTTTGGACGGCTGAACAGCAGACGGGTTCTCTGTAACAGATTTTTCAGCTTCTACTTTCTCTATACGTACTGCAGGCTTAATTTCGGCCAGTATTTTCTTGGCTTTTTCAGAATGTAGCAAAACCAGAGATGTTCCTTTTCCATCATTGTACTTTGGAAGCTGATCCCAGACACCCCAATAATCTGCCAATGTGAAGTCGCTGGTACGAGAAATACCTTTAAATGTACATTCATAGCAGGATGGGCGAAGATAGTAGTTTCCCACAAAGCCCCGCAGGAATGGATCCTCGTTATTCCTTGCATTGTAAACTTTTCCATTTTCATAGGCAAAGCGGACCGAATACCCCGGCCAACCGGTTTCTTTGCTCCGCAGATTGATTGCCTGTACATTGGAATCCGGTGCATCATGTTCTCGCCGATATGAAACATATTGCTGCCAAATCTTAGGAGAAGGCACGCCATGGCACACCACATCAACCAGGATCAGGTGTTCATAAGTTTTTTGCAGATATGCCTGCAAACCTGACACCTGACAGGGTGTTCCGGAAAAAAGGACATATTTTCCTTCTTTCAGCAATTGCCGTACCTGACTGAACGTATCTCCCAGCACACTCTGAGAATATTTGGCGGTGCGCACCTTCTGGAGTTCCTCTTCCCTGGTGATCCCGCAGTGGTGTACGGAAAAGTCCTCATCATATACTGCGCCAAACACAACACCTTCGTGGTCAAATATCCACCTGGCCAGCAGGGTGAATACGCCGCCGGAAGTGCTCTGCATCCGGGTGTCTTCCTGGGTGCAAATGGCTGCATAAGCTAACGTCTGAAAGTTGTTTTCCGGCAGCGGATTCAAAACTGGGCATACTGCCTCACAAAGGCCGCACTGAATACAACGCTCCTCTGAGATAGCAGGATGTAAAAAGCCTTCCGAATCCGCTTCCATGTGGATAGCATTCCTCGGACAAATTAAAAAGCAGGCAGTACACCCGGTACAATGAGACGGATCACACAGGTTTGGCACAGAAATAACCTCCTTAATTTTTATGGATCATGCGATACACTTTGCGCAATGGTACCATAACCATTTCCCGTTCATATTTATTCATCATAAATCGATAAGCTAGCAGGAAGTACAGCACGGTGTAGAGACTTGCCAGACCGAAGAATACAAACCAGTTTGTAACAGAAACGGCGTCCACCGCAAACCACGCACATGTTCCCATGATCACCATGACAGGACACATCTTCAAAATATTTTTCCAGAATAAGGGTATATCGATACCAATTTTACGGTGGTAATACCAATTGATAATGAAAATATTGCCAACAACATAGGCAAGACAGGTTGCCAAAGCTGCCCCAACAATTCCATACACCTCCACCCACCAGAAGGTCAGGGCTACATTGGCAATTGCTACGCAGGTGTAAACAATCGACCGGAATTTGTGTTGGTTCAGCGCATACAGAATATTGAGCCCGGTATTCTGTATCAGCGGTATCGTGACAGGAATCATCGTCAGAAGCGCCACATCGTAGGCTCTTCCATACTCGGGTCCTGCCCAGAGTTTGATAAACTGCCGTCCAAAGGCCACAAAGGCAGACACAATAAATGAGACAATGATAAACTGAAGCCGTCCTACCTTGATGAAGATCCGGGTAAAGTCTTCTTGCGGCGCATCCTTTACCGCCATTGTAGTGAGCTTCGGGATAAGCAGGCCTCCGAGCGCTGTAGAAAATGCCGTGACATAAGTGTTAAAGGTTGCACCGATGTTATAGACCGCAGTTTCCTTGGTTCCCTTTGCCCAACCAATGATCAGTTTATCTGTGCTCCAGTACAGTACATCCACCATACTGGCCAGAAATACAAAGGCCGAAAAATGCAGAATCTCCCGCAGCAGGCCAGGCTCTGCTGGCTGAAAGCTCGGTACAAATCCAAGCCTTTTGACCGTATAATACGTAAACAGTCCATAGCTGATCAGATTGATGACGGTGCTCCCCAAAACCAGTCCCACAGAACCCAATCCGCAGTAGAGCAGGATCAGATTCAGAACCGGACTTCCTACAGTAACCAAAATGCTGACCAGCTTGTTGAAAATATATTTTTCATGTGCCAGAACAACCGAACTAAATACACTGAACGGCAGGAAAATTCCGGTATTGATGGTCATCAGGATCACAAGAATCCGTAGTTTTTCTGTTTCAAGTGTCGTAAGCGACCGGCTGTATACTTCGATATTTGCCGCAAACAGCCCACCAGCAAGCAGAATCAGGACACAAATCACACTATAAACTTTGATAAAGAGTCCAGCAACCCGCCTTTCTTGCTCCGTTTCTCGGAGTGCCCGATACTTGGAAAGATACCGAACAATCGATCCGCCAATGCCAAAGTTAAGCAGTCCGATATATCCCATGACGGAACCTGCAATGCCATACAAGCCAAACTCTGCCTGTCCTAGCATCCGAAGCATGACAGGAGTATAAATAAACGGAATCAGGTTTCCAATCAGAAGATTGACATAGGAAAGCACTGCGCCGGTCTTTAATTCGTTTCTTTTCAAAAGTATAACACTCCTATCTTGCAGAACTCTATCGAAGTTTTACTCTGTGTCTTCCGACACATCGTAAAGGATGTTGGCATCGTCCAAATTATAGTACTGCCTATAATAGTCTTCATGGAAATCAGACAGCGGCATATGGTACCAGGAATAATCATAATTAGGCAGCGACTTTAATACAATAGGATCCACTTTACTACGGGTAGCATCCAAATTATTCCTGTAGGTTATTACATTACTTCCATAGCCAATACAAATAGAAAGCAGAGCTATCACACTGCAAAGTGCAATCACACTCTTCTTGAACACATTACCACCCACATGGTGTTTGATCAGTCCATACAGCCCGGAAACTGTCCAGTAAACCAGCGTAATCGCCGGATGAATTGAACTTGTAATTCCTGATAAAAGGATAGCTATCTGCATATTCCTAGGTTCCTTTTCCAGCAGGAGCATAATAAGCATAATGTACACAACATACAAACTGAACATGCAGCGGAACCCCCAGATTGCCGAAACCAAAAGCATCAGCTGAGATCCAATTCCTACAAATAGCAGCGCATATGTGCTGAGCGGAAGTTTGTGTTTAATACACATATATACGAATATACATACAAACACAAGATACATTCCGCAAAAAATAATTGCCTTTTGCAATCCAGGTATGGCAGATATAAGAAGCAACAATACTACATACATAATTGGAAGCAATTTCAGGTATCCCTTTTTCTTCCAGATTACAGACAGGATCAGCAGATTCAGCATCAGGTAATAAGGGAATGGAGGATCTTCCAACGTATCATAGACAATGAGCGTCCAGAAATTATTAACCAAAGAAGGCTGAAATTCTGATTGCGTGTCAATTCGCACAAAATTACCTGGAGCCAGAATCAACACAGCAAGTCCCAGCAACGCAATCAGATATGCTGCCCACTCATAGGCAGGTATCTTCTTTTTCCGGATCAGATCATATCCGTGGTACAGCGTCATCATGCCCACAAACATTAACGCATACTGCTCCACACTGGAGGCGGCCAGGAAACAGAGCATAAAATAGAGAATCTTTTTCCATCCGGAAATCATTCCATTTCTGGATTTCTGAAACCAGAAGTAGCCAAGCAGGAACATCATAGCCGGGAACAGATAGTTCATCATGCCTGTAATCCAGTAAACGGTTTCGCGCAAACACATCACGTCCATACAGGCAAACAGAACCATGCCGATCTTCATAAAGCTCATGTGTTTTTCTGCATTTTGCTCATAACCCAGAATCATTTCCAGATTTTTGGCCATCAACCACACAAAGCTGAGAACAATCCACGGTGTTACAAGAATGAACAGATATCGGTCAAACCACAGTAGTGCAGAATCCAGAATATTAATCCAGAAACGTCCATTTCCTGTATGATAGTACTCCCATACAGGGGATAAAATTCCTTGGTGAGCGAAAGTACCATACATGAAATCGTCACCGTTTAAGAATACAGAAACTGTCGTGCCATAAAGCAGTGTCAAAAACAGCACAATTTCACCCCAATATAGTTTCCTCTTTCTTTCCATGATATTATCCTCTTTCCTTTATTTCATTGCCTCGATTGATCTTTGCACCGCCTGTGCTTTTGTTAGATATGTGGGAAGAAAGGCTTCAAGATGCTGATGAATATTATTCCGCTTCTGCCAAAGCGCCGAAAATGCTTTTGTTAACTGATCAGGCTGTGTCAGATCCTGGACAGGAAGAACATATCCTTCCTCGCAGCCAAACAGATCCCGTGCAATGCCTCTTGCTTTTACCGAATATCCCACAACTAAGGTAGGAACTGCGCTGGAATAGGCGGCGATGGTTGCGTGGGTTCTGGCACCGACAAAAAAACTGCATTGTGAGATAATATATTTGAGCTGGGGCGCAGCATGATCTTCAACCAGAATCAGACGATCATTCTGATGGAAATCATCGTATAGCTGGCGCAGAACTTTTCTGTCATCGTTAGATGCCCAAACGACATGGGGAATCATAGCGATATAAGCATCGGTAGTATCCAGAATAAACTGAATCAACTGCCGATAGTTTTCATAAGCAATACCGGATACGGTTTCACTGGACAGAATAACAGGGCTGGCATTGATGCCAATCACATTTCCACTGTTGAAACGTCTATCCAATTCACACTGCACAGGTTTCATGAAAAATGCGGGATCCGGGCAAAGAAAAGAATTTTCCTGAACTTTGCGCACGGCTTCGTAAGTAATACTTTCCCGGGCAACGATTGCATCATACAGAGCAAGATCTTTAGCAATTGCAGGATCCTCCAACAGCTTGGGCTCCACAGAGCACCCCCAAAGAACGGTCTTAATACCGGCTTTGTGGTAGGTGCGGTTCAGATAAGGATAAATCTCAGTTCCTGCGTAGCAGTAATTGTCTCCGCCTACGGAAAAGGCAAAGTCGATATGCTTTTTGGCTTTGGCAATACCGTCAACATATTGCAGACCGTCCATTTCAACGTAGTTCTTTTGAATCTTCATCTTAAGATATGCAATCAGAAATGCCATATTTTTACAGATTGGACCGGTTGCAGGCGTGATTTCTGCAATTTGGTCCAAACCATACCGACAGTCCTGTTCTTCAGATATAGAGCGGACATGAATAGATGAGTCGTTCAGCATTTGTGCAGTTCCGCGAACGATTGCTTCACAGCCGTGATTCTCCGCACCGCCGTTACCATATAAAAGAATATTCATACTACTGTTATACTTCCTTATAAATCATACTCGACGTCGTTCATCAGATCCTGACGCATCTGTTCTTTCTCTTTATCGGTTTTCTCATACCAGATTGTATGATATACCGGACGATTCTCCATCTGCTTTTTGTGTTTTTCGAGAAAAGCATCATATGTTCCAATAATGCAGGCAGGATTACCAGCAGCTACAGAGTTTTCAGGAATATCCTTGGTAACGACTGATCCTGCGCCGACAATGACTCTGCTGCCAATATGCACATTGGGAAGAATAATTGTTCCATGTCCGACATAAACCTGATCGCCAATAGAAACAGTTCCGACTTTGGTCACGCCAAATGGAATTTGCGTACTTGCGTCGTGTGCCAGTATTTTTACGCCGGTTAGTGTTACATCATTCCCGATGCTGACCAGGAATCCATGACAAAAATCGATATCTGTATTGATAAGGTTAACGTTATTGCCAATCTGCACACCTCTGGCCCGCAATGCCTCAACACTGTTATAATCTTTCTTCTTGATGATGCCAAATTTCAGCATAATACGATATAAAAAGGATGTTTCTTTCATACGCTCATCCCTCCAGTAAATGTGCGACCGCTTTTATTACCCGTTCCGCCAGAAAGCGATCCGGGCACCGGGTGTTGTCTTTGATTCGTGTATATATTTCGTTATCTTCCAGAATTTCCAACACTTTTTCGGTCAGAGATTCCGGACTTTGTTCCGTGAGAATGCCGTTTACGCCGTCCTGAATAAATTCACAGGGGCCAAGAGATTTGGTGACAACGCAGGGCACACCAAGCGCCATGGCTTCCATCACCACAATGCCCTGAGATTCCACATAAGAAGGATGCACAAACAGGTTTGCATGCTTCATATATGGATAGGGATTTGGCTGATTGCCTTCCAGAATCACATACCGTTCCAACCCAGCAGTTTGAATGGCTGAAGAAAGGCTGCTTCTCATGGGACCGTCGCCGACTAGATGCCAGCAAAACACAATTCCTTTTTTCTTCAATTCTGCTGCAGCCTGAATGAGGTTCTCGAAATGCTTTTCAGGCGCTAACCGCCCAACCGAAACAATGTGAAGCATATCTTCCGGATAAGGCGAAAACTCTTCAGATTTTTCGGTAATTTTTTGAATGTCCAGCATGTTGGGAATGGTTACAAGCTTCTCAGCTAACGCAGGAAAGGCTTCTGCCAGCATCCGGGAGCAGGAATCGGAAACGACAGCAATTTTGTCACAAAGCTGTGCTGCTTCTTCGTAAGCAACAGAATTGACAGTAATTTCGCCATGATGCCACCAGGTGATGCGCCGGTCTGCTTTTACAGCCCAGGCTGCAATCTGTGTACAGATACCGCTCCGAAAACCGATGACGCAGTCATAGTGTTTGTTTTCAGTCAGCATCTTTTGGGCCAGTGCTATTTTTTGCTGGCCAAAGAGTTTCATAAGGATGAAAATAATACGCATTCGGAAGCAAAACCAATCTTTCGACTGGATGCAGCGCTGTAAAGATGTTTTTACAGGGCCATATGTATTTTGCAATCCGTGTAAAATGACGTGGACCTGTGGAGGAAGGTCGTGAATATAATCTCCGACATCCTCCAGCAGAAGCAAATCAACGTCATATTTTTCATAGTCAAGATGCTGCAGTACATCGATCAGTGATTTTTCTACGCCGCCGGTGTTCAGATGGCCGTTGATAAATAAAATCTGTTTTTTCATACAGCCACTTCCTTACTGATAATAGCGGACCAATGCCTTCAATCCTAATCTGTGCTGGTAGCACCAGGTGATGATTTTTTGTTTTTTGGAAATGAGCAAATCTGAGATGCGGATTCTGCCGAACATCTCCCGTACTTGCTGTTCACTTAAAATATTCTGAATGATTCGCTTTTTTTCATCGACCGTGACTCCGGATGCGGAATAGGTGTCTCCGACTGCGTTATAAATTAAAAACAGTAACGCCTGATCTACCTGATTGTTAAAGTTATATTCCGGATAATTCCAAAATACCTCCCGCATTTTTTGATGGAGGGATCTGTAATCGTTCCACTTATCCGGGGCATACACATGGGTAGCCGACTGCGGATTCATGCAGTAATGATAGAAATTCTGACCCTTCATGTAGTAGAACGAGTGTGCCTGAAGCATCACCTGTGCACCGAACAGCCAATCTTCAGAAAACCGAATTCCTACAGGATAACGAGGAATATTCCGATTTCGGAACAGCATTACACAGTTGGAAATCGTTGCCGGATATTCAATATTTTCCATGATTAGTAGGTGCGGATAATATTCTTCTTTTAATTGCTTCGCATCATAGAATCCGCTGCGGATATCGTGACTGTACGGTTCTGAATGGTCCGGAAATTCCTTCAGGCAGTCACAGAGAACCAGATCGCAGTTGTCTTCCAGTGCGTGCTTCATCATAGCTTCATACATTTCCGGATCCACATAGTCATCACTGTCTACGAATGTGATATATTCTCCAGTAGCAGAATCCAGTCCTGCGTTACGGGCAGCGGCTACGCCGGCATTTTCTTGATGAATCACTGTTACCCGGGAATCCTTGGCAGCAATTTTGTCACACAAAGCAGGGCTCTGATCGGGAGAACCATCGTCTACCAAAATGAGTTCCAGATTTCTGTAAGTTTGATTCAGAATTGATTCCACACATCGTTTCAGATATTTTTCTGCTTTATAAACCGGAACAATTACGCTGATTTTTGACATAATTTTATGCTCCTGCTACTGTGAATATTTTTCGGCTATGCAAATTTATACACCAGATTTTTAATCCACTTTTTCACTTGATTCTGTTTCCGAGTGAGAATTATTTGTTCCAAGATTTTTTCGGAATCATGGTATCGACATAACTCAACGTTAGCAAATTTACCATGGGGAATATCTGGGTTAGATAAAGCGGCAGAAACTTCACTGATTTGAAGGGTTTCAACAATTTTTCCTCGAAGTTCGTCCAGACTAAATTTCCCAGAATCTGCAAGCATCTGCAAATAGACTATTGTCATATTACATAGTTCTACATCCATTAAAATCTGAATATTCTGGGGCATTGGGTATCGCTTAGAAAAAGAATTCTTATATCGATAGAGAGCTAGCCAATCTTCCATCATATATGGGTTGTATTTTGCAGTTCCGCCGCCCACCCGATAACAGTACACACAGTTGGGAATAAAGCATATTTTTTCTGCTAATGGCATTGCATTCAAAGTGATTGTCAGATCTTCACCGTAAAAGCGGACAACCGGTGGCGTTAATTGATAGGCTTTTTTTAATAGTTCAGTACGAAATAGTTTACCGCATAGATTAACTGGAACATTGGAAATGCCAAACCAACTACAATATAGCTTCTGGATGAAAGTGGTTCTATCGTATATAGTAGGATTTTCAATCTGAAAGCATGGTGAGGTGGATTTTGGCTTAAATATAATGGCATTCCAAACTCTAGCCATATCGCCGACGCAGATATCTGCATTACCAATAAAAGCTATCATTATTTCCAAGGCGTGTTTTGGAAGGAAATCATCTGCATCACAAAAAATGAGGTATTCGCCTTGCGCTTCATCCATGCCCGCTTGTCGTGCATGAGATACTCCTTCATGCTCCCTTTGCATGAGAATAATGCGGTCATCTGACGATGCGATTTCAGCTACACGCAGAGCTGTATCGTCTTGGGATCCATCATCGACAACAAGAAGCTCCCAGTCATCAAACGTTTGATTCTGGATTGATGCGATAGCTTCCTGAATTGTATCTTCAGCATTATATGCTGGCATAACTATGGATATACGTGGCATAAATATTCCAATCTATACGACGTGATTTAGTGAGCTAGAGGATTATTCCCAATCTAACAGGGTTCCTTGTGGATAGTCTACCTGACGGAATGTCAATCCACAAGCAGGAGCGCAAGGACCGGCTGCCGTACG
>RCNI01001094.1_pt1 | contig 15284 bp, 12 predicted proteins | sample 2041151 | NCBI WGS metagenome assembly RCNI01 (sample SAMN09708214, study PRJNA481090) | feces metagenome | isolation source: feces | place: Antarctica: Albino Rookery | reverse complement strand
CAAACAGTTTCAGATTGAGGTTGCACGCCACCTACCGAACAAAATACAGCAACAGCACCATCTAAAACACGCATAGATCTTTCAACTTCAATAGTAAAATCAACGTGTCCTGGAGTGTCTATAAGATTAATTTGATGATCTTTCCAAAAGCAAGTTGTTGCAGCAGAAGTGATTGTAATACCTCTTTCTTTTTCTTGCTCCATCCAGTCCATTGTTGCAGCGCCATCATGCACCTCACCAATTTTATGACTCATACCGGTAAAAAAAAGAATTCTTTCACTAGTAGTTGTCTTACCTGCATCAATATGTGCTGCAATACCAATATTTCTAACTTTTTTTAAAGGAGTACTTCTTGACATTTATTCTCCTTATTACCAACGATAATGAGCAAATGCTTTATTAGCTTCTGCCATTTTGTAAGTATCTTCTTTTTTCTTAAATGAAGCACCTTTGCTATTTGCAGCATCTAATAATTCAGCTGCTAATTTATCTATCATAGTTCTTTCACTTCTTTTTCTTGCAAAAGAAATAATCCAACGAATCGCTAAAGCTTGTTGTCTAGCTGGACGCACTTCAACAGGAACTTGATAAGTTGCACCACCTACACGACGTGATTTAACTTCCAATAAAGGCTTAATATTTTCAATAGCATCATTAAAAATTTCTATACCTTTTTTCTCTCCACCTTTTTTATCGATAACTTCTAAAGCACCATACATTATAGTAGTAGCTGTGCTTTTTTTACCATCATACATTAAAGAATTAATGAATTTTGTGATTACTTTATTTCCATAAATTGGATCAGGTAAGACTTCTCTCACCGGAGCTTTTCTTCTTCTCATAATTTTCCTTCAAATTTATAATTTTACTCAAACAAAATCAAATCTAATGGATTTGTCTGTATATTTATTATTTAGCAGCTGCCTTAGGACGCTTTGCACCATATTTTGAACGAGAAACTGTTCTTTTTGCAACACCTGCTGTATCTAAAGCACCACGAACGATGTGATACTTAACACCTGGTAAGTCTTTTACCCTACCGCCACGCACTAAAACAATGCTATGCTCTTGTAGGTTATGACCCTCACCACCTATATAACTAATAACCTCAAAGCCACTTGTAAGTCTAACTTTAGCAACTTTTCTTAACGCCGAATTTGGTTTTTTAGGAGTCGTTGTATAAACTCTAGTGCAAACTCCTCTTCTTTGTGGGCAATTTTTAAGCGCTGGAGATTTAGATTTTTCTAAAACTTTTTTACGCTCTTTTCTAACCAATTGATTTATGGTAGGCACAATAATTCCTTTCTTTAATAAAATAATAAACTCTGTATGATATCTAAAATTTACTTATAAAATAATAAACTATATTTGAGCAAAGAAATGATAATTTTGTATCTACTATGTAATTTTTATAAAAAGATTTTAACTATATCAAGTAATTTGTGTTGAAAACATCCTAGTAAATACTAGGATGTTAAAATCGCTAATTTTGCTGTTTAAGTTTTAAATTTTGATCTCCATACAAGCCTGTTCCAACAGGAATCATACGACCTAAAATAACATTTTCTTTTAAATCTTCAAGATAATCAAATTTACCAGCTATACTTGCTTCTGTTAAAACTTTTGTAGTTTCTTGGAATGAAGCAGCAGAAATTACACTATCACTTCCTATAGCTGCTCTTGTAACTCCAAGTAATACAGGCTCAGCTACAGCAGGTTCTCCACCATATCTTAGAATTCGTTCATTTTCTTCTCTGAATTTTCTTCTTGAGACTAAATCACCTACGATAAAATTAGTATGACCACTATCTATAATCTTAACCTGTCTTAGCATTTGTGAAACTATAATTTCAATATGTTTATCTGAAATTACAACACCTTGACCGCGATATACTTGTTGAATTTCAGAAATTAAATAATAATGCAATGCTTTTTCGCCTAAAATTCTAAGCACATCGTGACTTGAAACGATACCATCTGTTAATTTTTCACCAGCGTGAATAAATTCACCATCTCTAACTTGAATTCTTTTTGATTTATCAATTAAATACTCAGCACTACTGCCATCTTCAGCTTGAATGATAATTCTTTCTTTTGATCTTAATGGTTTATCAAATCTTACAACTCCATCAATTTCAGCAACAACTGCAGTATTTTTTGGTTTTCTAGCTTCAAATAATTCAGATACTCTTGGAAGACCTCCTGTAATATCCTTTGATTTAGCAGCTGCTTTTGGAGTTTTAGCTAAAATATCTGCTTGTTTTACTTTATCTCCATCATTAACATAAATAACAGTTTTAGGCTCAAGTTGATAACGAACTACCTGTTCTTTTTCACCTAAAATTAAGATAGCCGGACGCACTCCACTTGGTAAATATTCATTAATTACAAGTGAGCGTTTTCCAGTAGCTTCATCAATTTGTTCATCAGCACTATATCCTGCTTCTATATCTTCAAAGCTTACAATTCCATTAATTTCTGCAATAACAGTATTATTATAAGCATCCCATTCAGCTATAATAGTTTTATCTTTCTTAATTGATCTAGCAATAATTGCTTTAGGATCATCAATAAACGCACTATCATCAAATTCAATAACAGATTCTCTTGGTATATAATGTCTTTTTGCTTCACGATCATTTTCATCAGCAATCACCACAAAAACACCTTTTTCTTTAACAATATCACCTTTTTTAAGCTTCTTGATTCTATCTAAACCATCGCCTCTAAGTATGTAAAATTTTAAAGTTCCTTTTGCTCCTGAAAAAATATTTTGAGTAATAGGATCTCCATCATTTACAAGCAATTCACTAGCATATGGAATACGATTTGGTATATTCCAACCTTCCTTAATCACTTCAACAATACTTTCATTTTCACCAACTTCATCACCATTATTGTAAGGAATATACAATTTTCCTTCAATATTTCCACTTACACCAGCAAGTTCATTTGCCTTTGCTAAGTCATATTTTCTAAGAATAAATTTTGATTCATTATTTTTATTTTTAATACTCACAATAACATCTTCATAGGCATATTCAACACTAATTATACCTTTAAATGGTGCTTTAATTTTAGGCTCGACAAGCAAAATAGCCGCATTACGATGATTTGCAACAATTGTTTTTCCTTGTCTATCTTTATATGTATTTAAATTATAAAACCTTACAAAGCCTTCCTTGTGTGCTATAACTTGGCGATCTTGTAAATCAGTACTTGCTGTTCCACCACTATGAAAAGTTCTAAGTGTAAGTTGTGTTCCTGGTTCGCCTATTGATTGTGCAGAAATAATACCTACAGCTTCACCTGGTTTTACAAGCTTGCCTTCTCCTAAATTTACTCCATAACATTTTGAACAAACACCCTTTTTAGCTTTACAAGTTATAGGAGTTCTAATACTTACACTCTTAACACCACCCTCTACTATTGCTCTTGCTTTTTCTTCATCAATTAAAGATCCCTCAGAAAATAAAATTTCATTTGTGATAGAATCAATAACATTTTCAGCTAACACTCTTCCTAAAATTCTTTCTTCTAAAGTTTCTATTACTGCGCCATCAGCTGTTATTTCATTAATTTCAACGCCCTCGTGAGTTCCACAATCTTCCATAGTAACTTTTACATTTTGAGCAACATCTATAAGTTTTCTAGTTAAATAACCAGCATTTGCTGTTTTAAGTGCAGTATCTGCTAAACCCTTTCTTGCACCATGTGTTGAAATGAAATATTCAAGGACATTTAAACCCTCACGGAAATTCGAAATAATCGGAGTTTCAATAATTGAACCATCAGGTTTTGCCATAAGTCCCCTCATAGCAGCAAGTTGAGAAATTTGAGCTGCAGAACCTCTAGCACCAGAATCAGCCATCATATAAATAGAATTAAAGCCTTCTTTATCTTTTTTAATTAAATCCATCATATTTTTTGAAAGAATATTATTAGTACTTTTCCAAATATCAATAATTTTATTATATCTCTCACCCGATGTAATAAGACCTAGATTATATGAATTTTGTATATCTCTTACTTGTTTTTTTGCTTCATCTATATTTGATTGCTTTTGATCAGGGACTATAATGTCTGTAACAGAAATAGAGATTCCTGCTTTTGTTGCGTATTCAAATCCAAGATCTTTTAAATTATCTAAAAAATTTGCACTAACTTCAAGACCACCAATTTTATAAACATAATCAACTAAAGCTGCAATATCCTTTTTTTTCATTACCTTATTCCACATATTTTCTGGAATAAAATCAGGTAAAATTGACTTGATAATCAATCTTCCTGCAGTAGTAACTATCTTTCTACCATCGACAACACTTCGAATATTTGCATGAATATCTAAAGATTTTGCTTCTAAGGCAACCATAACTTCTTCAATACCTGTGCAAATTTTATGCTCGCCTTTAGCACCATCTTTTTCTAAAGAAAGATAATAAAGTCCTAAGACCATATCTTGAGATGGAACAGTTACGGATCGTCCGCTAGCAGGAAGTAAGATATTCATAGATGAAAGCATTAAAACTTTACATTCAGCAATTGCTTCTTGCGATAATGGAACATGCACAGCCATTTGATCACCATCAAAATCAGCATTAAATGCTGCACAAACTAAAGGATGAAGTTGGATAGCCTTACCTTCAACAAGCACAGGATGAAAAGCTTGTATAGAAAGCTTATGAAGTGTTGGAGCACGATTGAGCATAACAGGGTGTCCTTTAACTACTTCTTCTAAACATTCCCAAACTTCATTAGTCTTATTTTCTATCATCTTTTTAGCTTGTTTAACGGTAGTTGCATACCCTTTTTCTTCAAGCTTTGCTAATAAGTGTGGTTTAAATAATTCTAAAGCCATTTTTTTAGGTAAGCCACATTGATCCATTCTCAACTTTGGCCCAACAACAATTACGCTACGACCTGAAAAATCAACCCTTTTTCCCAAAAGGTTTTGTCTAAAACGACCTTGTTTGCCTTTAATGATTTCACTAAGTGATTTTAAAGGACGTTTATTAGCTCCCTTTACAGCATTTGCTCTTCTTCCATTATCAAATAATGCATCAACAGCTTCTTGAAGCATTCTTTTTTCATTTCTTATAATAATCTCAGGTGCATCAAGCTCCATCAATCTTTTTAAACGAGTATTTCTATTAATAACTCTTCTATACAAATCATTTACATCTGAAACAGCAAATTTTCCACCATCTAGGGCAACTAAAGGTCGCAAATCAGGTGGGAGTACTGGTAAATTTGTAATCATCATCCATTCAGGTCTATTTGGAATAACTTCATCACTGCTTGTATCACTATTTAAATTACTATTTAAAAAATTTTCAACAACTTTCAAACGCTTAATAATAGTTTTTTTCTTAGCTTCTGAATTAGTTAAAGCAATATCCTCTTTAAGTTGATTTAAAAGTCCAACAAGATCTAAATTTGCTAATAAATCCCTAACAACTTCTCCACCCATTCTAGCTTTAAATCCACTGCTTTCGTAACGTTGCATTAAATTTAAATACTGCTCTTCATTTAAAACATCACAAAATCCAACTTTTTTTGAATTTTCATTATCATAATATGCATCACCTGAATTTTCAACAATATATGCTTCATAATACAATACACGCTCTAAATCTTTCATTTTTACGCCAAGTAAAGTTCCGATACGACTAGGCAATGAATTTACATACCAAATGTGTGCAACAGGGGTAACTAGCTCGATATGACCCATTCTAGAACGACGCACTTTTGAGCTAGTAACTTCTACACCACATTTCTCACATTTTATACCCTTAAAACGCATTTTTTTATATTTACCACATAAGCATTCATAATCTCTAACTGGACCAAATATTTTTGCACAAAATAGTCCATCTCTTTCTGGCTTTAAAGTTCTATAATTAATAGTTTCAGGTTTTTTAACTTCACCATAAGACCAAAACTTAATCTTTTCAGGACTTGCAAGTCTTAATTGAAAAGCTTCAAAGTCTCTTGGTCTACCATCTTCTTTTATTTCGATAGGTTTAAATTTACTCATTATCCTCATCCTTATCAAAAATCTCAACATCTAAAGCAAGAGATTTTAATTCATTTGTAAGTACAAAAAATGTTTCTGGAATACCAGTAGCTGGGACATTTTCACCTCTTGTTAAAGCTTTGTAGGCACTAAATCTACCTTCAACATCATCTGATTTTATAGTAAGCATTTCTCTTAATGTATGAGCAGCACCATAAGCTTCTAATGCCCAAACTTCCATTTCACCAAATCTTTGACCACCAAATAAAGCTTTTCCACCTACTGGTTGTTGCGTTACAAGACTATAAGGTCCAGTGCTTCTTGCATGAACTTTTTCATCAACTAAGTGATGTAGCTTAAGCATATACATACATCCTACATGCACACGTTCAGCTATTTTTTCACCAGTCCTTCCATCATAAAGCTCACTTTTACCATCCATATCTATCTTTGCCATCTCAAAAAGCTTACTAAATTCATCAACCGTAACACCTTCAAACACTGGCGTTGCAAATTTAACTCCCTTAGCCCAATCTCTAGCATAAAAAAGTAATTGCTCATCATCTAAATTTTCAACAAATTTCTTTTCTAGTGTTAATCTAGAAACACTGCAAATTTCAAGAATTTTATTGCGTAATTGTTTAATAAAATCTTTTTGTTTTTTATCAAAAATTTCTTGAATTTGATCGCCTAGTCTCATACCTACTATGCCAAGATGACTTTCAAGTATTTGACCTATATTCATACGACTTGGAACTCCTAATGGATTTAAGGCTATGTCAATAGATCTTCCATCTGGTAAATAAGGCATATCAACTTCTGGAACTATATTTGAAACAATACCTTTATTACCATGTCTTCCTGCCATTTTATCACCAACTTTAAGTTTTCTTTTGGTAGCAATATATATCTTTACAAGCTTAACTACACCACTTGGTAAAATATCATCTTTTTCTAAAATTTCAAGCTTTTCATCATGTTCTGTCTTTAATTTTTTCTTTTCATTTTGAAAATGATTTTTTAAATCCTCATATTCTTTTTGAACTTCTTTAGAATAAGCTTTCACTAAAGAATTTAAAGCAAAACGATTGATTTTTTCAAGCTCTTTAATATCTACTTTTGATGTTTTTTTATATTTTTTCCCGTTAATTTCCTCATCAGAATTTAAAGGGGATTTAGAAAGCAAAGAACAAACTCTTAAAGTTTCTTCTCTATCCATCATCAATAACCTATCGTGATGTTCTTTTTCAAGATTTAATTTTTCCTCATCATATGCTTTAATAGCACGTGCATCTTTTTCATAACCCTTTTTAGTAAAAATCTTAACATCAACTACAACACCTTCCATAGAAGCTGTTGCATATAAAGATTTATTTACTACGTGCCCTGCTTTCTCTCCAAAAATAGCTCTTAATAATCTTTCTTCAGGAGTTGGCTTAACTTCTCCTTTAGGAGAAACTTTACCAACTAAAATCATACCTGGCTTAATATGAGTACCAATTTTAGCAATACCACTTTCATCAAGGTGAAGTAAATCATCTTCTTTTACATTTGGAATATCTTTTGTAATCTCTTCTACGCCATCTTTAAGTTCTCTAGCTTCGACCTCTTTTTCATAAATATGAACGCTTGTAAAGGTATCCTCTCTTAAAATCTTTTCGCTAATTACTATTGCATCTTCATAATTATAACCATGCCAAGGCATAAAAGCAATCAACGCATTTTTGCCTATAGCAAGCTCCCCTTTATCCATACTTGGACCATCAGCTATAATTTGATTTGCTTGAATAAAATCACCTTTTTTAACTATAGGATGTTGTGTAAAAGTAGTATTTTGATTTGTTCTTAAATTTTTCTCCATTTTATAATGATCAATGAAAGGACCATTTTCATCTTCACCTAAAATAAATATATTTTTATTATCAACTTTTTCCACAATTCCTGCTCTTTTTGCTTTAATTGCTTCCCAAGCATCACGAGCAATAATTTTTTCCATACCTGTGCCAACTACAGGAGCTTCTGTTCTCAAAAGTGGAACTGCTTGACGTTGCATATTTGAACCCATTAAAGCCCTATTAGCATCATCATGCTCTAAAAAAGGAATCAATGAAGCAGCAACCCCCACAATCATACCTGAACATAAATCAATTAATTGAACTTCTTCTCTCCTAGCTAAAATAGTTTCACCATCTTGTCTAGCTTCTACAAATTCTTCTATAATATTACCCTTATCATCAACCTTAGTTGATGCTGCAGCGATAATTAATCCTTCCTCTTGTGTTGCAGTTAAATAAATAATTTCATTACTAACATTACCATTTTCTACTTTTTTGTAAGGAGCTTCAACAAAACCTAAATCATTAACTTTCGCATATGTAGATAAAGTATTAATCAAACCTATATTTTGACCTTCTGGTGTTTCAACAGGACAAATTCTTCCATAATGAGTTGCATGAACATCACGCACTTCAAAACCTGCTCTTTCTTTTACTAAACCACCTTCTCCGAGTGCAGATAAACGACGCTTGTGAGTTACTTCACTTAAAGGATTAGTTTGATCCATAAATTGAGAAAGTTGACCACCAGTAAAAAATTCCATAATTGTAACTGTGATTGTTTTAGGATTAATTAAATCATAAGGCATTACCTTATCAATGTCTGTATTTAATGCAGTAAATTTATCTCTAATTGACTTTTGCATTTTAGCAAGGCCTACGTGCAATTCATTTGCTAATAATTCTCCTATTGATCTTATACGACGATTTCCTAAGTGATCTCTATCATCTATATAACCTTTACCATTCTTAACTTTTATAAGATATTTCACGGTTTTTACTATATCCTCATTTGTTAAAACGGTAATATACTCTGGTGTATCTAATCCGAGTTTATGATTCATTTTCATACGACCAACTTTAGTTAAATCATATCTTTCAGGATTAAAAAATAAGTCATTTACAAAAGCTTTAGCGGCATCTTTTACAACAGGTTCGCCAGGCCTCATTACCTTATAAATTCTAATAGCTGCTAAATCATTTTCATCTTCAAGATTTTCAGTTTGTTTTAATAATTTAAGTGTTTCATTGTCTTGAATAAATGAATTTATAATTGCGGCATCAACACCATTTGCTAGGTCATTTGCAATATCAAACTGCTTTTCTTCCTTAATTTTTGCCAATTTTGTTTCATCAAGTAAAGTTAAAGAATCAAAAATTACCTCTCCTGTATCTTTGTTGATGATAGGATTTGCTAAATATCTATTTATTAAAATTTCAATTGGATATTCTACCCATTTTACTCCATCTTTAACAAGTTGTTCAGCTTTTTTCTTAGTCATTCTTTTTCCAGCTTGATGGATAACATTACCTTTTTCATCTTTGAGATCGTATTCGACTCTATCTAAAAAATCATGTGGATTAAATTCAGTTAAAAATTTATCTTTTTTAACGTGTATAGTTTGTATAGGATAAAATAATTTTATAATATCTTGTTTTTTATAACCTAATGCTCTAAATAAAATTGTAATAGGCACTTTTCTTCTTTTGTTAATACGGACATAAAGCACATCTTTTGCATCGTATTCAAAATATAGCCAAGAACCTCTATCTGGAATAATCTGAGCTGTATAGACAAGTTTATTAACAATGGTTGAGCTTTCTTCTTCTTTAAATATAACACCTGGACTTCTATGAAGTTGATTAACAACAACCCTTTCTACTCCATTGATAATAAAAGAAATTCTATCTGTCATCAAAGGAATTTCTCTGATAAATATCTCTTGTTCCTTAATATCTCTTATACCAATTTTTTCACCTGTTTTTTCATCCTTCTCATGTAAAGTGAGACGTATTTTCATCTTTAAATTTACTGAATAAGTTAAACCTCTTTCCATACATTCTCTAATTGTATATTTTGGCTTACCTACTTCGCTACTAACATATTCTAAGCTTAATCTATTTTGTGGATCGTGGATTGGAAAAATTGATTTAAAAACTTTTTCAATTCCACTCTCGGAATTTTTTGTATCAATATTTAAAAAATAATCAAAACTCTTTTTTTGCAATTGTAATAAATTTGGAATGTCTATTTGTTGTGGAACATTCGAAAAATCAATTCTTAAACGATTTCCTGATTGTGTATTTAACATTTTAATATACCCCATGGTAAAAAGTATTGTAGAAAGGATCCTAATTAAAGGACTGCAAGAAAGGAATAAAACCTTTCTTGTCTAAATTTAAAAACAAAAATTATTTAAGTTCAACCTTAGCACCAGCTTCTTCAAGTTGCTTTTTAGCTTCTTCAGCTTCTGCTTTACTAACACCTTCTTTAAGAACTGACGGAGTTTGCTCAACAGCATCTTTAGCTTCTTTCAAACCAAGACCAGTTAAAGCACGCACAACTTTAATTACGTTGATTTTTTTATCTCCACCATCTTGTAATACAATATCAAATTCAGTTTTTTCTTCAGCAGCTCCAGCAGCAGCTCCAGCAGCTCCAGCAGCAGCAACCATAACAGGAGCAGCAGAAACACCAAATTTTTCTTCAAATTCTTTAACTAGCTCTGATAATTCAAGAACACTCAAATTCGAAATAAATTCTAATACATCTTCTTTAGTAATTGCCATTTTTTATCCTTTTTTTTATTATTCTAATTCTTTTTTATTTTTTAATGCATTTAATCCAATTGTAAAATTGGTAACTGGTGCATTCCAAACTTGTAAAAGCATAGCAAGTAATTCACTACGTGAAGGCATTTTAGCCAATGCTTTAACTTTGCTAACTGATGTAACTTCACCATCAATAAATGCAGTCTTGATTTCAAAAGATTGATTTGCTTCACTAAATTTATCAGCAACCTTTGATACACTCAATTGATCTGCACCCCAAAGATAAATATTAGTATCTCTAAGTTCCATTCCATCTTTGCCGGCATTTTTAAGAGCAATATTTGCTAAAGTATTTTTTATAATTTGAACTTTAACGTCCATTTCTCTAGCATTGTTTCTTAATTCTTCAAGTTTTTTAGTATGCAAGCCTTTATAATTACATACCACAATAGCTTCGCTATCTTTAAAACTTTCTGTAAGTTTAGAAACAAGTTCAATTTTTTGGCTTTTAGTCATCTTTACTCCTTTCCGACCGGTAATTTCAAGCAGAGTAGAAAATCTAATTAAGTCAAAAGACCTCGGCTATCTCCAATCTAAGATAAAAATTAGATAAAATAATTTAGTTATCTTATCTAATTTTTATTAATGAGAGAAAAACTCTCATTAATTTTATTTTGTATCAAGAAGTTCTTGAGTATCTAAAGAAAGAGAAGGACTCATCGTTAAAGAAAGACTCGCATTTTTGATATATCTTCCTTTTGCAGTAGCTGGTTTATGCTTATTAATAGCTTTTACAAAAGTAGTCATATTATCCTTAAGTTGTTCTTTAGAAAAACTAACTTTACCCAATCCTGCATGAATATTTCCTTGCTTATCAACGCGAAAATTTACTTGACCATTTTTAGCATTATTAACAGCTTGTGCAACATCCATAGTTACGGTCCCAGTTTTTGGATTTGGCATTAAACCTTTTGGCCCTAAAATACGACCAACTTTACCAACTAAACCCATAAGATTTGGCGTAGCAATCAAAACGTCAAAATTTATATTTCCTTTTTGAATTTCTTCAACTAAGTCATCACTACCTACTATGTCAGCACCAGCATTTTTAGCTTCATCTGCCTTAGCGTCCTTAGCAATTACAGCAACACGAACTTTTTTTCCAGTTCCACAAGGTAGCACGACACTACCCCTTACCATCTGATCAGCGTGTCTTGGATCTACATTTAATTTTAATGCAATCTCGACGGTTTCATCAAATTTCGCAGAAGCGAGTGTTTTAATGGTGCTTATTGCTTCATCCATTAAATAATTTTTATTCGAATCAATCTTCTTTAATAATTCAGTAAATCTTTTAGTATTTTTTGACATCAATTTTCTCCGCATTTTATATAAAGTGCTTCCGCCTTTTTATACTCTTGGCGGTAAAGAGTATTAATCTACTATTTCAACACCCATAGAACGAGCTGAACCCATAATAATTTTTGCAGCTTGTTCTTTATCTTTTGTGTTCATATCAGCAATTTTTTTATCAACTATTTCTAAAACTTGAGCTTTTGTTAATTTTCCAACTTTATTTTTAAGTGGATTATCAGTTCCTTTAGAAATTCCAGCAGCTTTTTTAATTAGATCTGTTGCTGGCGGTTGCTTTGTTATAAATGTAAAACTTTTATCAGCATAAACAGTAATAACAACTGGTATATTAAAACCAGCCATATCTTTAGTTCTTTCGTTAAATGCTTTACAAAATTCCATAATATTAACACCTTGTTGTCCTAATGCAGGACCAACAGGAGGCGATGGATTAGCTTTAGTAGCAGCTATTTGTAATTTTATTTCACCTACGACTTTTTTAGCCATAACCTTCTCCTTTACTTAGTTATCAAACAATTTTTTCAACTTGAGAATATAAAATTTCTACAGGTGTTGATCTTCCAAAAATGGAAACATTTAATTTTAAAACACCTCTTACCATATCATATTCTTCCACAATACCAACAAAATTTGCAAAAGGTCCTTCAGTAATTCTTACACTTTCTTCTCTATCAAATGAAATTTTAGGTTTTGGTGCCGCTTTATTTTTAACCTTTTCTAAAATAAGATTAATATCTTTTTCACTTAATGGAGTTGGATTTTTACTCTCACCAATAAAACGACCAACCTTTGGCAATGACTGAATTTTATGCCAAAGTTCCGTTGATAAATCAATATTTGCAAAAACATAACCTGAATACAGACTTCTTTCGCTTATCTTCTCTTTACCATTTTTAAATTCAATCACATCCTCAGTTGGAACTATAACATCAAGCAAGCGATCTTCTATACCATTATCTCTTACTAAATTCTCGATAGCTCTTTTAACCGCCATTTCACTTCCGGCATAAGTTTGGATTGCATACCACTTATGATTCATATTATTATCCTATAATCTTAGATAATGAAAACGACATAAGTAAATCTACTAATGCTAAAAATAACGATACAACAGCAACAACTACAAAAACCGTAATGTAAGCATTTCTAACTTGCTCTTTTAAAGGCCAAATAACCTTTGCTAATTCAGCTTTTGATAATCTAAAATAAGTTATTAATTTTTCCATATCTAACCTTATTTTGTGGCAGGGCAAGAGGGATTCGAACCCCCAACCATCGGATTTGGAATCCGGCGCTCTACCATTGGAGCTATTACCCTAAGGGCTTAAAAAAGCCTTAACTCTTTAATTTAACTTCTTTATGAATTGTATGTTTTTTCAATCTTGGACAATATTTTTTTAACTCTAATTTTTCAGTTGTGTTTTTACTATTTTTAAATGTGCTATAATTAATATCACCACATTCTTCACACTTTAAACCAACTTTAATTCTCATATTTATTCCTTAAAAAAGCGAGAAAAATCTCGCTTATAGTTATTTAATAATTTTAGCAACAACACCAGAACCAACGGTGCGTCCGCCTTCACGGATAGCAAAACGAGTTCCTTCTTCAAGTGCAACTGGAGCAATAAGACTTACCGTAATGCTCACATTTTCACCTGGCATAACCATTTCAACACCATCAGCAAGCTTAATAGCACCTGTAACATCAGTTGTTCTTACGTAAAATTGTGGTCTATAGTTATTAAAGAATGGAGTATGACGACCACCTTCATCTTTATTTAAAATATATACTTCAGCTTCAAAATCTGTATGTGGAGTAATTGATTTTGGTTTAGCAAGCACCATACCACGTAAAACATCTTCTTTTTTAGTACCACGAAGAAGAACGCCTACATTATCTCCTGCTTCACCTTGCTCCATTTCTTTTCTAAACATTTCAACGCCAGTTACGGTTGTTGTTTGAGTATCTCTAATACCAACTATTTCAATGGTATCGCCTACTTTTACAACACCTTTTTCAATTCTTCCTGTAACAACGGTTCCACGGCCAGAAATTGAAAATACGTCTTCAATTGGCATTAGAAAATCTTTATCTGTATCACGAGTTGGAGTTGGAATGTATTCATCAACTGCAGCCATAAGATCTAAAATTTTCTTTGACCATTCTCCATCTTGACCAGCTTTAGCTTCTTCAAGTGCTTGTAAAGCAGAACCTGAAATAATAGGAGTATCATCTCCTGGAAAATCATAAGAACTTAATAATTCTCTAATTTCCATTTCAACTAATTCTAATAACTCTGCGTCATCAACCATATCCGCTTTATTCATAAATACAACAATATAAGGAACACCTACTTGACGAGAAAGTAAGATATGTTCTCTAGTTTGTGGCATTGGACCATCTGCAGCAGATACAACAAGAATAGCACCATCCATTTGTGCAGCACCAGTAATCATATTCTTAACATAATCGGCGTGACCTGGACAATCTACGTGTGCATAATGGCGATTCTCAGTTTCGTATTCAATATGTGAAGTTGCGATAGTGATACCACGTTCTTTTTCTTCAGGAGCATTATCGATATTATCATAATCTTTAAGCTCAGCCAACCCTCTTCTTGAAAGAACAGCAGAAATTGCAGCTGTTAAAGTAGTCTTACCATGATCAACGTGACCGATAGTACCAATATTTACGTGAGGCTTATTACGTGAAAATTTTTCTTTAGCCATTTTTTTCCTCCATATAAAATTTTCATACAATACTCATTTATGTTTTATAATCTTTTGAATTTAATGGAGCTCATAGCGGGACTTGAACCCGCGACCTCTCCCTTACCAAGGGAGTGCTCTACCTCTGAGCCATACGAGCGCTCAGAAAAATTAAAAACACAAATACAAAAAAATTTTGGAAATTTGAAACTGCTAGATAATCTAAATAAAAAAACAGCTCCCAGTTTCACTCTGCCAAAATTTAGGTTGGAGCGGGAAACGGGACTCGAACCCGCGACCCTCAGCTTGGAAGGCTGATGCTCTAGCCAACTGAGCTACTCCCGCAATAGCAAAATGGTGGTGAGACGTGGATTCGAACCACGGAAGGCAAAGCCAGCAGATTTACAGTCTGCCCTCGTTGGCCACTTGAGTATCTCACCCTAAAAAATAAGCTATATCCATATTTACACATCTGGTCAAACACTGTTTATAAAAAATGGAGCTGGTGAACGGACTTGAACCGCCGACCTACTGCTTACAAGGCAGTAGCTCTACCAACTGAGCTACACCAGCAC
>RCNI01001092.1_pt1 | contig 15298 bp, 13 predicted proteins | sample 2041151 | NCBI WGS metagenome assembly RCNI01 (sample SAMN09708214, study PRJNA481090) | feces metagenome | isolation source: feces | place: Antarctica: Albino Rookery | reverse complement strand
GATAAAGTCCCCACAGCCAATACGCCTCATACGCGGCAATCAATGCCACGCAAAGAATTGCAACACCCCACAACCTGTATATTCGGTTTTTGCCCATAATCAGTCAAAAATACAAATTGTTTTTCGAAAAATACTCACAAATCGAGGCTTATTTTAAACAGAAATTCGCGGGGACGCAGGCGTGTCATTGTATAGGTGCGCATCGTCTCGCCCACCTCGATCCGTTCGTAGGAGGATGTGTCCGCAAGGTTATTCGCCCGTAGCGTCACCTCCCATCGCGCCGCCTTATAGCCGACCGCGACATCGCAAAAGTAGTTCACGCCAAACGACTTCTCGCTGCTGTGGTAGAGTTCTTGATTGAACCTGAAAAGCCAGCCTCCCGCGGGATTGTAATTCAAGGCAAGCCGATGCGCCCAATCCGACGTGTGGCTTTTGCCGTAAGGCGGAGTTCTCTCCGTGCGGCGATTGATCGACAGCGTGGATTTACCCTCCACGGCCAATCCGGAGAAAGGTTTCAGGGCGTAATCCAACGCAAGACGAACACTGCACAACCGATTGCGGGCAAGTCGCCGTACCATCATCATCTGCGATTCGACCGAATTAACTCCGACACCCAGTCCGACGGTTGCGTATGCCCAAAAGAAATTTTTGGCAATGCGGCCGTCCAACCTCCATGCATTTGTCGCATAACGCCGATTGACAGCCTCTTGCGTATAGATTCCCTCCTCCATCCGTCCCGCATAAAGGATATTGTCCCGACTGTGGAGATATGTGGGACGCAGATACAGGAATATGCCGTAAAGCGTATTCCGAAAGGTAAACGCGCCCGTCAGCGTATGCGTATATCGGGTCGCGGGACTGCCAATGCCAACACGACGCTGTGCATACGATGTAAAAAGCGGTTCAGAGGTCAGCATCTTTCCTTCATAAGGCTCTGCCGACATTTGATAATCCGCCATAAATTTCGAGGTCGGCGAAAGCGTCCATCGCCAATTAAGCGAGGGTTCCGCCCACAGATTCGAGGTATGGCATCCGTCGAGCGACTGGTGCGCATAACTCAATCGCACACCCGTCTTCAGTTCGTGTCGCTTTCCACGTACACTGACGGCAGGCGTCCAATAAAGTCGCTCCAAAGACCAGTGCGTATGGTTGATCCGTTGATTACGGCAGTCGAGCCCTACTGCATTTGCAAAACTCCACCGTCCCCACATCCGCGTATATTGCACCCGATTTTTCACCGAAAACAGATCGAGATTCAATGTTTGCAGATCGTCATTGATCGTCCGTAAGAATCCGGGCAGGCGGGTAAATCCGACCGAAGATTTCGCCTCAATGACATCGCCCCGTTGCGTAGTATGCAACAAGGTCAGATCCTCCGAAAGAAATCGTCGGTGAGGGCGGATCATCAGATCGGTCATGCGATCGTTATAGGTGATCGCGCCCCGACTTTCGTTCCACTCGCCGTTCAGTTTCGAAGTACTCCTCAAATAAATTTTCTCCTTGTTAAGCGTATAGGTGATTTCGCCCTGCGCCTCCCGTCGGCAAGTCTCAACCGCCCATTGCTCCGCAACAGAGGGGGCATCCTCCAGATCAAAATAGGTTGTTGCACCCAATCGCCATTGATCCTCACGCTCCCGCAATCCGCCAAGTTGCAGTCTCAACTCCGAATCGCGCCCCGTCTTCCAAAGCCAGTTGCTCGATCCGAGGAGGCTCTTGTGAAACGTATAACGATCCTTCTCAAAGGCGAGTCCGCCCAGATCCGACATCCCGACGAGTCCGCTTTCGCCCCGATACTCCCCGACAGAGGCCATATCGAGCACTTCGTCCACGATGTTTGTCCCCGTATCGGTGTTTTTACAGAGCAGAAGGGTCTGGAAATTCCGCCTGAAATTCATCCCCATAAGACGGTTCTCATACAGAAAATCATTCTCCTTATCCGCATATCCCGCCCCCACATCCGCCACACCGCTCCAAACGGCGCGGGCATCGTCCTTCAAGACGATATTCAGAGCAGCCTGTTCACTGAATTTCACGCCGCGCAGGGATTTGATCGTCTGATGATTTTCCAAAACCTGAACCTCCTTGATCTTATCCGCCGAGACATTGTTGCTTGCCTGCGCGTATCGGCCTCCCAGCATATCCATTCCCTCGATATAAAAGCGGTTGATCGCCTTGCCCTGATAAGCAATACTCCCGTCGGGGCGTACCTCCAAACCCGGCATCTTACGGATTACATCGGCAATGCTCCGATCCTGCATCTGTCGGAATCCAGCCACCGAAAACGAAAGCGTATCGCCCTCCGCCCGAATCCGTTCGGCTTTGACCGTAACTTCGCGCAAGTGAAAAGCGGTCTCCGTCATCACCACCTTCAAATCGTTCTTGAAAGATTCGTATTTGACGATTTGAGGTTTATAACCCAAAAAACCGAACTGCACATACGCCGTCCGCGGATCTTTTCTCAAACGGAAACATCCCTCCGCATCGGAAATGGTCGCGTGCAGCGGATTGCCTTTTTCATCACAGGCAATCACGCTTACACCGCACATCTTCCCGCCCGAAGCATCCGTAACCAGTCCCGACACGTTCGTTGAAGACTGTCCGTACAGGAGCGATGTCAGCATCAGACAAATACACAAAAAAACCAACCGCAGCATAGTCTTTATTCGAGATCCAGATAATTTCGTCGGGGTTGCATCTTGTGGGAAATGTCATTTCCGTCGGCATCTTGCACCTTCACACCACCCAACTCGCGCATCAAATCGCCATAGGATTTCCCGTCCTGTATTCGGCGTGTCTTCAGAAATTTTGCTCGCGAACATTTGATCGCCTTCTCCGTCTGAAAAAGTTCGATCGGCGTATCGTCTTTCAGTTCTTCAATCCCCACCGCCACAAAATGAAACAAATTATCGGCATCCGCCGCCTCAAGGATCACGCCCGGCAATCCCCGCAACACATAGGGGCCTGCCGAAAGCGCAATCTCCGAAGTGTACCACACCGTCCACGTTCGACCATACACCGACCCCACGGCCATTCGGCACGTATAATTGCAGATTTGACGGATGCCGTCCGAAAATGTCCATTCGATTTGCGGAAGAGTCTCGGTATAAATGAATTTATCGGCCGCCAAATTCCGCATATAGGTATAATTATCGGACTTGGGGCTTCCCGTCAGCACCTCAAGCGTATTGGTTGTGCCGTACTTTTTTAGAACGCTCTGCATCTCGGCCAAAGCACCCGGAAGATCCGTTCGTCGGGTGACTCGCTCACAAGCCTTTTCCCGTGCCCGATTGGCGGGATTATAGAAAACGGATTGTGTCCGCCCGACATCCAGATTCCAACGATAGTTTTTCCGGGATTCGCGATACAAGGCATCGCAATCATAGGTAATACGGAACAAAGCCCGTTCCTGCGCATTCAGCGTCACAACAAGCAGACAAAACAAGAGAGAAAGGATCTTTTTCATAAGTTTATCGTTTTTTCATTATCCAAAGATCGCTCCTCCGTTCTGAAATCTTGTTTAACGGACGGCTAACACTCCGTTAATAAGTGTTAATGGGATGGTTGCCCCATCATACAGGAACGACCGTCGGACAATTCCGACGGTCGTTCCTGTCCCTCATATTTCATCCTAAATGATCGGTTTGGCACGCACGGCTCGGACATGAAGCACCGTGCCGCGATCCTCCGGGGATGCCGTCCCCCCGGCGGTATATTTCCATGCGGTGGTTCCCGGATCCGTAATGGAAGTCGATGTCCAATAATCGCCCGACAAATTGTCCTGCAACAAAGGCATCTCATCGCGCGCAGGAAGATACCACAACAAATCCGCCCGATTCAATACGGGACGATAAACCGTATGTCCGCTATGATTTTCCTGTTGGAGCAGATACTTATTTTTCAATCCGCAGGCACGTCCGGCAAAATTACTCGTTTGGGGCAAATGAGCATTCGATTCCAACTTTCCTCCCCACGACTTAATCATTGTGATTAAATCAAGGATATTATTGATACCGTCATAGGTATAAAGATCCCAAGTATTTTGGTTCCCGTTGTCGGGATCCTTGGCGGTCGTTAATTTCTTCATTTTACTGAGATCGAATATCACCTCTGTATCACTGAAAACGCCCCAGCCTTTATAGGTTACACAGGGAGAATCCACAAAAAGGCGGATATAAATATTGATCAGAACCGATGCAAAACCTTTACCGAACGTGTATTTAAAATTCACCTCCGACCAATTGAATCCCCACGGTTCATCCGCATCCTGAATCCGCTCCACTCCGATGCCGTTATTCCATGCCGGACAATATTGCAAAAATGAAAAGGTTTTCGCCTCTTGCACCCCTTGCGCAGAAGACAACGAAAGTGTGATTTTGCGGTCGGCTTCCGTCACATTTTCCCGAAGGAACACATACACCGTCACATCTCCCGTCGAGGAACTTTTCAAGGTGGATGTTCCGTGATGCTCCTCAAGCCAATAACCCGCCTTTACCAACGCCTCAATATCCGGATTTACGAATTTACCCTGCTCCACAAACGTAACATGCTGCGGATCATCCGATGTGAGCGTCCACCCGCCTTTTGATCCCAAACGGGCATCACATCGGATCGTTATCGGACAGATCTCATAGTGGGCATCCTGTGTCCGGGGGCAAGTCACAAAATCCAATTCGCCTTCGGGTGAAACGGAAAGTTTGTAGGTGACGGTCGTTGCCATCCGCCACTCCGTATTCCCTACAGATGCCGTCAGCGTACGCTCCACCCCTTCCGCATTGACAAACACCACCTCCACCCGTGCATCCGCGGGGAGTTGTTGCGGCAGCATCATAAATGTTCCCCCGGCAGGAGTAATCGCATCGCCCGCAGCCTCAGTTCCCGTTGTCGGAAAATTCAGAGTCTGCACAAAATCCGTGGTGGCGGCATCGAGTATCCACACTCGGCCTGCCATATCGTAACTTCCCTGATATTTAACTCCTTTCAACGCCACGCTCTTGATGGATCCGGGTTGCATTTGTCGGCCGACGGCAAAGCGCACGGCCGTACAGACATGTCGGAACGTAAGCGGTACGGTCTGATTGCTGTCCCCGGCAAATTCCGTCGTCGAGGCAACCACAAGGTCTTTTTGTTGCGGGGCTTCCGCAGGAACGCGGTAGGAAAGCATCCTGTCATCGCTCGGCGTTTTCGGGGCAACAAGTCCCGCATCAGTCGGTGCCCATGCGTAGAACTGCAAGGCATGTATCCTTCCCGGCCAATAATAGACATTGGTCGAACTCCAAACCGCACCCTTTTTCGAGGCATCGTCATCCATATAGAACTGCTGATCGACAAGAGTCCCGTTCTTTTTCCAATAGGCCAGCACATGAAACCGATCATAGAATGATGCAAGGCTGACCGATACGCCACGCGTAATCTTTTCATCGATTCCCTCCGCGACTTCCGCCGTCATGCAAAGCAAATCCGCCGAATCTGCCGCTCTGAGAACAAAATCGGTGACGGATCGGGTTTTTGCCTCGGATGTCTCCCCGGAAGATACGCCGAAACAGATCCGATCACCCACACCATACTGTTCTTCCCACAGATCCTCGTCATTACACGACAAGAACAATACCCACAAGAGCAGCACCGCTCCGCGTTTTATTCCGTACAGTTTCATCTCCTTGCAACTTAAAATAGTGAGTATAAGGAGACATTCAACCCCTTACACCCTGTAAATCGGTCTTTAGATGACCGTATTTTCCAAAGTCTGATCCTGTTCGGCAGGATTCCAGTCTTCAACGACATCAACCGTAAATTCGATCGGCATCAGAGGATCCTCAGGATTAACGATATTCTCGTGGGTCAGCGTACCCTTGAAGTTATAGCAATAACCCAACTTGAACTCGACATTTTGGATCACCACGGAATGCTCGAAAGTACCCATCGAAGTTGTTCCCTGAAACAATTCGGCGTTGAAGTTTACGGTGTATTTGGCCGTATTGGGAGCCGGAATCATCAACTTCTCATTGTAAGTCTCCATGGTTGCGCCATTGACAATCTCGGCAACCGTATTTGCCGAAGCACCTGCCGCTACAATATTACCGAAATCCAATGCCAGCGTCTGATCCTTCTGATTGGTCCAACCGTTGGCAGCACCAATGGTCAGCGTACCCGTCTTGTAGGCATTCGTAATTTTCACATTCGAGATCTTCACGGTATAACCGGCACCCACCGAGTTCACAAACGAGAATTTCACCTTCGAAAGTTGGTGTCCGAAAGTCAGAGAGACAGGTGTGGAATAACCGACCGCAACCGCAGGAATCTGAGCGGGAGCAGCATGCAACAGATCAAGTTCACCCGTATTGGTGAAATTAACCGTCATACCCACCTTATTTCCTTCCAAACGGACATTGGAAACATTCCGAGCCGCACTGTAAGGAGCAATTGCACCAAATGTATAGGTATTGCCGGTTACCCAATACTGCAACGGGCTGTAAGTCCATGTTCCCCCACTCTTCGTAACTTGTGTCCCGTTAAAGATCCGGCCGTTTTGCGTAAAACCATACACGGCAAAATCATTCAACGTGCTCACCGTCAGACTGGGATCCACAATACTGCGCGTACCGTTATTGACAAATGCGTCATTGAAACCAATGGCTTGCGTTTGAGCCTCGCCCAACGTTTCGTCGTTACTGCAACTACCCAACAAAATCATTGCAGCCAATCCAATCAGGAATAATTTTTTTCATTTTACTTGAGTTTAATGAATAATAATAGTTTGCATAACATTCTCTTGTTTAAAGCGGGAGATCAATATCTTCGTAATCTCCCCAATCCTCGACATCCACATCAAAACCCGATCCGCCCGTCGAGCCCTCTTCTTCCGTAATCTCAATTCCGCGCACCACGATGACTCCGCCCTGCGGTTGAACCGCCACCTGATCGGTCACATCGAAATCGAACGATTTGATTTTCCCGTTCTTCAGGCGTACCTCAAGATTCAATCCGTAGCGTTGCGCTCGCGTATTGTAGTGGTCGTTCGGAAAGTCCGGAACACCGAACGTACCCACCAAAGCCTGCATCCCGAACTCCTCCACCGTACAATCGTAAAGCACCGTGGCTGCTTCTTTGGAAGTGCGACCGTTGTTGAGCCATACCGATCGGGCCATTCCAGCCAAAGCACCACGCGCCAAAGCCACATATTCCTGTCCGCACTTAAACTCATAACGCACCAAGTAGGTGAATACCAACGGGTGCATCGTAACGGGCATCTCGCGGATTTCGGGCAAACGCTCCGCAAAATACGTCTCCCGATAATTGCCGTAAAGCATATCGGGTTCGCCCACCGTATTCTCCTCGGTTTCGGGATCCATATAGGAATTTCCGAGGTAAGACGTACGGGTACGGGTACGGGTACGGGTACGGGTTGTCGCCTTGGCCGAGGCAAACGAATCCATCGCGTCAAACACGATATACTCCGTATCGTTGTTATAGAACAACAGCGCGTGTTCGCCGGGTCGAATATATACGACACCTCCCTTCGGGGCGATGTTTACAAGATCGGCGGCAGTATTCGTATTGTAGATCTGCACACGCAAGCCTTTGGGTAATACGGGACGCAGGGCATCGTAGGTCATTCCGAACATCTCCTGCCACTTCGGACAGGTCCTCCAATCCGTTCCGCCCGCGTAGGTGTATTGCCACTCCCGCTCGTACTGCGCCTCGATACGAACCTCCGACTTAAAAGCGTGCGCGTCATGATCGAAGCACAATTCCTTGTGCTCGCAGGACGAGAACATCAGCAATGCTCCGATCCATATAAGAATATCACCCGACCTCACACGTCCGCACATCATCTTAAGCCTCCATTTTTATTGCCTCTTCCCAAGAGCCACACCAGCGAGACCTCCGCCTTTGTGGGGCCGAACCACTGTCGCTTCTTGGTGGACTGCCACACATAATGTCCGTCCACCAGCAGGTAGGTATAATAGGTTCCGCCCCAATAACCCACGCCGAGCGTGAAGTCGATGTTCAATCGGCACGCAACAGGAAGCGAGTAGCCGTATTCCACACCTGCCATATAATTCATCTTATCCCAAAGCGATCCGCCGGGCTTGCCTCCCATACAGCCTTTCCCGCCCCACTCGAAATCGTAGGTGAAGATCTCGCCATACACTCCCAAGTGATGTCCCGCAAGGGGTTTCTCGACGGCACATCGTCCGAGCCACTTGCGGAAGACAAGTTCACCGCCATACATACGCCAAAAACGATGTTTCCGATTTGTCTTCCACCATCCGTACATCCAGCTGCCACCCGCCGACCAGTTTCTGCCGAGGTAAAACTCCACGCCGAGATTCGGGATGGCCAGCATATCATACAACATATTGGTTTTAAGAGCCATATAGAACGGGCATTCCCTCTTGGAAGATTTTGCATGGGTAAAAGACGCTGTGTATGGAGGCGCGACAGGAGTTTCCGCCAATTTCGCCGTCGGCATTTCAACCGAAACCTGCTCTGCTTCAGGGTTCGGACGCACCGTCACAAAAATTACCGAAGCATCGCGGATCTTGTCGAAGAAATGGCTGTGCATATAATACCATGTCCGCCCGCCCTGCAACTCCATCAGTTGCTTTTTACAACCGTCCACCCACTCGCCCCGGTCGTTAAAAATCTTTTCGGGTGTGTTGTGCAATATATCGAGAGCCTCGTCCCGATGTGGCATATCAGACACTTCGATCAATTCCGCAAGGTGCTTCCAAGCAATACCGCACTCCGAATGGCTGACGACCCCATCCGAAAGCGCAACCCGTTTGCGGATATAACGCTCCAACGACATACAACGATTCCGGGCTAAATCCTTATTCAGCTGGAAGGCTCCTTCGGGCGATGCCGTTCCGCAAAAGGAAACCTCCACGAGATTAATCGTTTTGCTATTTTTTACATTTTCCAAGAATGCGATCACCTCGGAAAGACGAATACAGTTATCTCCATAGGACGGATCTAACACAGACTCGCCGACCGGGAATCTTACACAGACTTCCTTGCGATTTTCCTGCCCTGACACATGAAGACATTCGAGCAATGTTATTAAAATTATTAAATATCTAAATTGCATACCTCTTTTTTCAGGTATTTCTCTATAAAAGAGTAAAATCAGCAATTAAAAATAAGCCTTTTCCCGGTATATTCCAATAAAAAGCAACACTTTTTTGCTCAAAACAGCAACAACAAACAGATGAAATATTTATCACGAGACAATCCGCCGAAAGAGGATATCTATTGTTTTGTCATTGTGTATCAATAAATTACACGAATCCGACCATAAATCTGTGCAGCAAGAAAAAATCGACGAATCCGAAGGAAAGCACAAATCGCATTAACATTCTATTTTACAATGAATTAAATATCATTTTTCCTATTCGGGCACGACTGCCATATCCAACAATTTTCCACTCATTTTCCAGAGGACATAAACGTTATTTCCAAAGTGTGGCAGACAGCGCAAACTTTTAAACTTAATTTGGTTTATAGTTTTACGATTCGGTTACTTTTTAATAAATTGAGTGCAACAACCCGACAAAAAAAAGAGGTTTAAAATCCGTCAAACAGCATTTCGGACAGTCCGCCACACGATCGGCATCGCCCGTCAGATTTCTCTTTTTATTCTCCTTTACAGGTTCAACTGATACTCTCCCAATATTTCCAGACATTGCCACATTTCAAATATTTGGATTCACGCACTTCCCCCATAAACACAGCTTTATTCTTTTCCCGTCCGACACAATCCTGCAACTCTTCGATAAAAATTGATTCAGAATCGTTTTCCGACAATTCGAATTCCATGTATAGATCCGATTCAAATTCGCCCAAATATCGTTCAGATCATAGCCGGAAACGCTCCTCGACATATGCACGAGCCACGGTCTTCGATGCGTTCCAAAGCAGGCTCTCGCTGCCGAAACGTGCATTGCCGATCCGTTCCTCCTCGAATTGAAGAAACAATACTTCGCAGCAGGCTGTTCCGTGCGACAATCCATCAAACATTCGGGATGAAATACCCGAATCTGAAATCCCGATCCGTATCCGTCCATCAGACCGAAGTCGCCTTTGCACGGCTTCCAACATATATTTGTCAAGCGATCTGTCATTCATCGGCAATCGGGCACTGACAAAGACAAAATAACATCGTCCGTATAATTACTTTACAAAGAAACCATCTCGAAATTATAGGATTTCACATCTTTAAACTCATACACCGAGCCTACGACATCTCCAAGAATTACACCCGACATAACGTCTTACATTTTAGAATTTAAAATCACCGAAAACAGATCGGAATGATTGTACATTGCCCTCACCCCGCGAATTATGATCCTCCTTAATGGCAAAAATCACATATCTGAATGCTTCGCAGAACTCCTCTTCGGACAATATCTCATAAAATAACTCGGCAATATGCAAGGGAGGATTTCGGAATGCGCCACATCCGAATGCTCCGAGAATCAGCGTCCGTTGTGCATTGTCGATCGCGATTCTGAGAATTGTACGTATCTTATTTTTTACCCCCAGAACTAAACGATCCGCAATTCGACAGACTCCGTTCACCACTTTCAATTCGGGACGATTCATGGCAGGGACTGCGATAAAATTAGCTTTCCATGGCTCTCGCAACAACGGGTATCCCTCCTCTTCCCGACCGCGGAAAATCGTCACATCTGGCGAATAACACCCTCCGAAATCACGATCCAGCGGATAGGAATCCGCAGATCTTTGAAGACCGTACTCCCCGGCATACGGGGCATACTGATACAGTGAGCGGAAATAATCGGAGCAACGGAACAGATACTCTTCCTGCGCTCCCGCACCGCCATACACGCCACCACCCGGATTACGTCGGTTCGCCATATTCAGCACGCAAACCTCTTCATTCAAACGATAAAAAGCCTCTGCCACGGCAAGGCAATCCCCCGCAATGATACCTGTTTTCGTTTCATAAGTACACGGAAGCAGCATAGGAAAGAGTTCATCCTTATACATTTTTGTCTGAAAAGGGAGTTGCTCATTCCAATCGAGCGGAATAATTGTAGAAAAAGCTTCATATTTCTTTTCACGCACAATCTTCACCGTCGAGAAAAATACCTCCTGACGCAAACGGTGTATTTCGCTCTGATCACCGATTTGCTTTGCCTTCTGAAAAGACTTCACCCAAAGTTCTGAATCCCAGCACATAACTATATGATTTAAAATTCTATTCTGAAACCGACCGCCTTCATCTGTTCGTGCAGTTATCGGATTATATTTATTTTAAATTTAACTTTTATGATCAGATGATCGGATTGCCAAGTGTCAAAACGAGGGAGACAGTCTCTCCGCTCTTCTTCCGTACCCGATATTTCGTCTCGCCTTTGAGATCCAATCCGTTTCGCTGCTCCTCCCATGAAATTTCTTTTACGGGACGACCGTTGATTGACAAGATCACATCGCCGATTTCAAAGCCGCCCCGCTCGGCAATGCCACCTTTAAACAAGCCGTTCACGATCCATCCGTCGCAGATGTCCGTGCGGTCAACTGTCGTCATGTGGGTCGTTGAAGCCTCAGAATAAATTCCCCGATCTCCGTTTCGTTTCACCCACACCGAAGAGGTGGCAGGATCCAGCACCAAATCATAAAGCGACCAGATTTTATTGCCGATCACTCCCAAATAAGGGCGATTCGTCGATAACGCCCCTTGCTTGTTAAGCGAACATGTGACAACCACATTCTCAAACTCATCGGTCACAGTGAAGCACTCGGCTCTTAAAACACATTCATCGGACGCACCGCCCACACCTCCGGCCTGCGTATGGTAATACACTTTCTTTGCTCCCGAAAGATCAAGCGAGGAATATGCCTCCTGCGTCAGGACGACACTACCTCCGCACCCCAAATCCATTAGGAACCACCCTTCGGCCACATTCGCGGAATCAATCTTGAGCATCGCCTTCACATTAATCCGATTGTTGATAAAACGGGCTTCAAGTTTATGGTATTGTTGAAGAAGATCGGTCGGGATCGGAGTGTCGAATTGTCGAATATACCGTTCGCTGAAATTAATCTCCAAAGGCGAGGTCAAAAGGTGGGTGTTTCCCAGCAGACCGTCGGTATGCCGTCCCAAAATATCACGCAATCGGATGACCGGTGTCATTCGATTCGTATAATTCAATGCCCCGCAACGGATTCTCACGGGATCGACAAACATCTCCACTTGGATCGGCCCACTATTACCTGCTCCGCCCATCTGCGCCCTGCCTTTACGTCCGAACGTATTTTGAAGGTTTCCGAGCGAGAGAAAATCCTCGTCCAAATACAGCAAATCCGCTCCGGTATCATAAATCAACGAAACCGGGATGGAGTCGTTGAGTTTTGCCTCGAAATACAGATGGCTGTCAAATACAAATCGGATGGCATTTTCGGGAATATCGGCACGACAAATTCCCAAAAGGAATACCAAGACAAAACTAATCGAAAAGAATATTTTTTCATGGGGTTAAGGTTTTAGGGTATAAAGAGGCAAATCTGTTATCTTCCCATAAATCAAAGATATGAAAAAAAATCGCTTCCCATCCCCATATTTTGGTAAAATTCTATTTCGAATCATAAAAAAAGTATCGGAAATAAAACCAATATCAAATTAAAGTGTATCTTTGCCCTTGAGATTTGGTCTCGTGTCGCCCCACGGGCGAACGGGTTAAAAGGGAATCGGGTGTGAATCCCGGACAGTCCCGCTGCTGTGAAACTTCTTCAACGCTCCAAAATTCTCGCCACTGACCCCATCGGCGGGTCGGGAAGGCTTGGAACGGAAGTCAGTCAGAAGACCTGCCAAATCCATTCGAGGTCGAACCGCCCCGCGGACAGGGTTGTCGGCATCGTACTTTTTTTTACGGTTTATATTTGTTTTTAGACGGGGCGCAACACCCTCGAACGGGTGTTTATGCCTTTCACCGCAGCGGGACTTTACCGAAGTATAACCGCGAAAAATCCTTCGAGGGGTAAATTCCGCCCCTTGGGATTTTTCCTTAAATGTGAGTCTATGAATATTGTGATGTATGGAATAAATGAAACGGACACTGCCCGACTTGCCGCCCGATACGGATTTTCGATCTGTCGATCCATCGAGGAGGCCTCCGCTCCTCATAATCTGATCGTGATCAAGCCGATCGAGGATCCGGCCATGCGGGAAACACTCTATGGTGAAATGGAACGCAATGCCGATTCAGTGCATTCGGTAATCACCACAACACGGAGCGATCTGCACTGGCTCTATTACACGGCACGTCCCGACATGCTCTTCACGGTCAATATCCCTTCGGGGGACAACGACGAACAGTTTTACGAATTGCAACGCATCATCGAATCGCAATTGGGGCTGATCTCGGCACACGAAGAGTAATTTTCGGATCGATTTCGGGGGCATCGAATATTTTATAAAATCTGCCCCCGAAGAATAGATTCAAAAAAACATAAAATATATTTGAGGATCTCTTACTCACCTTTTACAAAGCGGCTCGTTTACGGATTGCAACTGAACAAAACATCTGGAAATACGATAAATTCTATTTTTGCGTATCGTTTATTTTAGACAGCAGTTATTAGAGAATATAGCAGGGAGCATCAGGACGGAAAAGTCAAACCGGAACCGAGGGTTAAAATTCACCGCCTCACCGCGACACAACATACACTATTCACCGGAAGTAATCCTTCCGGAACCGTACAGCTGAAAATTTCCTCATAAACCTTGATTCTCCCGGCCAGAGTATAACTGCGGCTTTACAGACGAATAAAAAAGGGGGGGGGCTTCATGTCCTCAATAAATGTGTACTGGTGCAAAAACTGCACAACTTTCTATGGGCTTCAGACCGTTCCCTCAAATTGCTCAAGGAAAAGGGACAATGGGTAATATATGGGTGTCCTCGTGACAATCAAAGGCGTGGTAATCAAGCAGGAGCCACGTTATCTTCCCCTGCAAGAAGTTGTTTTGACAATGTCGCATGGCGGTTCTGCCCACATATATTGGCAACCCATGGTTGATAAGTCGCACGAAGTTCGTGGTCATTTTTTGTATTTTTTGCCGAAATCATCTCAATCGAATATTTTTTTTAACATTTTGGAAATATAAATAAAATGCCTATATTTGCGATGCGAGGGGTGCGGATTAACCTTCAGAGACCGTCCCTCGTTCCCATACCAAGCATTATTTGCTTGGTTTTTTTATTTATTATTTTTTCCTCCTTGTATATGCAATATATCTGTTTAAGGTTGTGATCCTCCGGCTCCAATACAACACAATGCCCGGTAGTGCAACCCGCCTTTGAGACTTCCTTTTCATACCATTCTTTTCTTGACACACTTCCTGATTCATTGACTGAATTGCCGGCTACGTGTTTGCCTATACGATATTTGTCTATTAAAAGTTTCACTCCCTTAATTTGCTGAACATCAATCATCTGCGCAACTTTACACACATAAATATTTATTAAATTAATTCCGTTGGCGAGTTTTTATCAATAAATATTCACATCGTTTTTAATCTTTCACCATTAAAAGTACAATATTCTTTCAGACATATAAAAAAAACATACAAATATCAATTTTGTTTTCTGAAAATTGATTACCTTTGATAGACACCTGTCGGACTATTGATTTTTGCGGTTGATCCTGCTGCAATTATACCAATTTTGGGACATCATTGTAGGCGCGCTCCGGACTCCGGATTCCGTGCATTCCATATAATGTTGAATAAATCCGACAGGTACTTTTTTATGGAAATTACAAGAAACAGTATAAATAAATTTTTGGCAGCATCCTCCCGTTCGGAATTAGCCCATGCCTTAAAGGGGACACCCAAGAATTTGGCATACAATCTTTTCATCTGCCCCATTTCCGACCGATATCATACCTTCTCGATTCCGAAAAAAAGTGGCGGTAAACGAATCATTTGTGCTCCATCCTCAGGAATACGACACTATCAGCGCAATTTAGCCGACCTACTCTCTTATCTGTATGAAAAGAAAACGTGTGTGCATGGTTTTGTAACACAACGGAGCATCAAGACCAACGCGGAAGTGCATTGCAACAAGAAATGGATTGTTAATATTGATCTGCATAATTTCTTCCCGACGATTCATTTTGGTCGTGTACGAGGTATATTCACGACATCGCCATTTAATTTCAACGAAGAAACGGCAACGACTCTTGTACAAATCTGCTGTCATGAAGGCTGTCTTCCCCAAGGAGCACCGTCCTCACCGATCATCTCCAATTTTATTTGTCGCACATTAGACAA
>RCNI01001115.1_pt1 | contig 15318 bp, 15 predicted proteins | sample 2041151 | NCBI WGS metagenome assembly RCNI01 (sample SAMN09708214, study PRJNA481090) | feces metagenome | isolation source: feces | place: Antarctica: Albino Rookery | reverse complement strand
ATGCCAGAGTCAAAGTCTGGTGCCTTACCGCTTGGCGACATCCCAATGAAAATGTACCCTGACTCGGACACACGGGGTATTATAGCATAGGTTTCCCTGATTTGCAATAACTTTTTAATAATTTTTATAAGGATTTATCATAGAGAATGTATGTCTGCGGTATTAATAATTATGTATCGATAAATCATCCCGAAAATCTAAAATTATATCGTGAAATACAAAATGGGGGAGTATTTCCGAGCTTATTTGTGAGGGGTGACTCTTGTAAATGACGGGGGGATATGCTAATATATGTTAGATATCATATACTTTATAGTATAAATAATAATTTGGGATGGCTCAATGATGAAAAAAAAGAGTTTTGAGAATGTTGATCATTCGTGGAAAAGCAAAGCGATACTGATTGCGTTGCTTGATATATTGTGTGTAGCAGGCTCATTCTTCTTTGCGTTGCTCCTGCGATTTGATTTCCACTTTAGCTTGATCGACCGGGTCTATGTGGAAGAATATACCCGAGTGATTCTTCCGTGGAGCTTGATCACAATTGCTGTTTTTGTGCTGTTCAGGCTCTATAACAGTATCTGGATTTTTGTAAGTTCAGATGAATTGTTCCGAATCATCGGTGCGCATATGGTGCTGTGCGTGATCGGTGCGATTTCCATTGCCTTGTTCCGTGTAGATTTGCCGCGCTCTGTCTATGTGATGGGCATTATCTTCAGCTTTATGAGCACGGTGGTTCTTCGCTTTTCTTATCGAATGATTCGCCAGGTCAAGGATTACCTGAATGGATTCACTCATGACAAAAAGGTTGAGAATGTAATGGTGATCGGTGCAGGCGAGGCCGGTAAAGCACTGATTACAGAGTTTCAGACCAGCTCCTACATCCACAGCCATGTCTGCTGTATCATTGATGATAACCCCATCAAGCGGAATAAGCACCTGTGCGGTGTTCCGATTGTGGGCGGCCGTTACGAGATCGGCGAGGTTGTAAAGAAGTATCAGATCAACAAGATCATTTTTGCAATTCCTTCCATCTCGGCCAAGGACAAAAAGGAGATTCTGGATCAGTGCAGTTCTACAGGCTGCCCGGTTCAGGTGCTTCCCGGTATATATCAGCTGGTCAATGGCGAGATCAGCGTGAGCAAGCTGCGTAAGGTCGATGCACAGGATCTGCTGGGCAGAGATCCCATCAAGGTAAACCTGGATGAAATTCTCCGCTACATTTCCGGCAAGGTCGTCATGGTTACCGGCGGTGGCGGCAGTATCGGCAGCGAGCTGTGCCGTCAGATTGCCCGTGCGAACCCCAAACAGCTGATTATCTTTGATATTTACGAAAACAATGCCTACGACATTCAGCAGGAGCTGCAGCGTGCATACCCGGAGCTGAACCTGGTAACGCTGATCGGTTCTGTGCGCAATACCGCAAGACTGGACTATGTTTTGGGTAAATATAAGCCGGAGCTTGTCTTCCACGCGGCTGCGCATAAGCATGTTCCTCTGATGGAGGACAGCCCCAATGAGGCAATCAAGAATAATGTCTTCGGTACCTATAAGATGGCTCAGGCTGCTGCCAAGTATGGCGTCAAGCGCTTTGTACTGATTTCCACCGATAAGGCGGTCAACCCCACCAACATCATGGGCGCAAGCAAGCGCCTGTGCGAGATGGTTGTTCAGATGATGAACCGGGAGTCTGATACCGAATTTGTCGCAGTTCGATTTGGCAATGTCCTGGGCAGTAATGGCTCTGTCATTCCGCTGTTCAAAAAGCAGATTGAAGAAGGCGGCCCTGTTACGGTTACCCACCCTGACATTATCCGCTACTTTATGACCATTCCCGAGGCAGTCAGCCTGGTGCTTCAGGCGGGATATTATGCCAAGGGCGGCGAAATCTTTGTGCTGGATATGGGTGAGCCTGTCAAGATCGACACCATGGCAAGAAACCTGATTCGACTGTCCGGATACGAACCGGATGTAGATATCAACATCGAGTATACGGGTCTTCGTCCGGGTGAGAAGCTGTATGAGGAGCTTCTGATGAAGGAAGAGGGCCTGCAGGAGACTGACAACAAGCTGATCCACATCGGCAAACCCATCGAGATGGACGATGAGCTGTTCAAAAAGCAGCTTGCCCGACTGGATGCGGCTTACCGTGCAGAAGTTACCAACATGAAAGAGATTGTTGCTGAAATTGTGCCCACATATCACCCTGCGCAGAATGCGAAAGTGTGATATATGATTGCGTCTGAAATGGCATTTTGCTGAATCAGATGCAGCCGACTTGGCACATAGATTTTCTGAAAATATATTTTATCTGTCGTATAATCAGACTGAAATTGCAAATTTTGTGGTTAAAGTCTGAATTTATTGCGGTGTTTTTACCTTGTGCTGAAAACACCACAGAAATCAAAAAACAAGCTAAGGAGATTGTTCTGTCCTATGAATATTCCGTTTTCGCCTCCCGATATCAGCGATGCTGAGATTGAAGAAGTTGTAAGTGCACTTCGTTCGGGATGGATCACCACCGGCCCCAAGACTAAGGAACTGGAAAAACAAATTGCTGCATTCTGTGGCACTGACCGTGCAGTTTGCCTGAATTCTCAGACTGCCTGTGCAGAAATGGCGCTGCGCATTCTGGGCGTTGGCCCCGGCGATGAGGTCATTACTACAGCTTATACTTACACCGCCTCGGCTTCGGTTGTGTGCCATGTGGGTGCAAAGCTGGTTCTGGTTGATACCCAGCCCAATTCCTTTGAGATGGATTACGATCAGATGGAGGCCAAAATCAACGAAAGAACCAAGGCGATCATTCCTGTTGATCTGGCCGGTGTCCCCTGCGATTACGAGCGGATTTTTGCGGCTGTAAACCGTAAGCGTCATCTGTTCCAGGGACAGACCCCTGTTCAGAAAGCTCTGGGCCGTGTTGCGGTCATGGCAGACACTGCCCATGCCTTCGGTGCAGCTCAAAAAGGTAAGAAAGTGGGAAGCATTGCAGATTTTTCCTCTTTCTCTTTCCATGCAGTTAAGAACTTTACCACCGCAGAAGGCGGCGCTGTGACATGGAATACCATCGAGGGTATTTCCAATGATGAGATTTATCATCAGATTCAGCTGCTGTCCCTGCATGGTCAGTCCAAGGATGCACTGGCGAAAACGCAGCTGGGTGCGTGGGAGTATGATGTTATCGGCCCTTGGTATAAGTGCAACATGACCGATATCGCAGCGGCTATGGGCCTTGCGCAGATGAAGCGCTATGCCGGTATGCTGGCTCGCCGCAAGGAAATTATCGGTCGTTACGATGCTGCACTGAAGCCTCTGGGCGTTGAAGTGCTGCCCCATTACACCGACGATCATCAGTCTTCCGGTCACCTGTATATTACTCGTGTACCCGGAATCACTCCCGAGCAGCGCAACGAGATCATCATCAAGATGGCACAGCGTGGCGTCAGCTGCAATGTGCACTATAAGCCCCTGCCTCTGCTGACTGCTTATCACAATATGGGATTTGATATTGCGGATTATCCCAATGCCTATGCCCATTTTGCCAATGAGATCACACTGCCCCTGCATACCTGCCTGACAGATGAAGAGGTTTCCTATGTCATTGAGCAGTATGTGGATATTCTGAGAGAGTATCTGGCATGATGATGAAAAAGTGGGAACAGCTCCCAGAGGAAATGCGTACGGACGCTGTGCGTCCGTACTACGACATTCTTGCAAAAAAGAGTGGCAGCCTGCTGCTGAAGCGGGTATTTGATGTGGTGGTTTCAGCGATTATGCTGGTACTGCTGTCGCCGGTATTTCTGGTGCTGGCGATTGCCATCAAGGTGGATTCTCCGGGCCCTGTGTTCTACCGTCAGGTCCGCGTGACCCAGTACGGAAAGAAATTCCGGATTTTCAAGTTCCGTTCCATGGTCAGCAATGCCGACAAAATCGGCACCCAGGTGACCGTGGGCAATGACAGCCGGATCACCCGGGTCGGCAAGCTGATCCGCAAGTGTCGTCTGGATGAAATCTGCCAGCTGATTGATATTTTCCGGGGAACCATGACTTTTGTGGGTACCCGGCCCGAAGTGCCCAAGTATGTGGCAGCTTATACCCCGGAAATGATGGCGACGTTGCTGCTGCCGGCCGGTGTCACCAGCGAGGCCAGCATCCTTTACAAGGATGAAGATCAGCTGCTGAATGCTGCCGAGGATGTGGATGCAACCTATATCAAGGAAGTCCTCCCGGGCAAGATGCGCTACAACCTGCAATCAATTCTGAATTATTCCTTCTGGGGAGATATTCATACCATGCTGCGCACAGTGACTGCTGTGCTGGGCAAAGATTCCTGAAGAATCCGATACTTTGTATAGATTTAGTGTGTTGAGGTGTTTACATGACTGTTGAGACAGTTTCGCTTTGTGTTGTTGCATTAAATGAGGCAAGTTTTTTGCCCAATTTGCTGCAGAATCTGCTTGAACAGACTTATCCCCACGATAAGACAGAAATTGTTCTTGTAGACAGCGGTTCGACGGACTCCACCAAAGCTATCATGGAAAAATTTGCGCGGGAGCATGAGAAAGAGTACCTGTCCATTCAGGTCGCAGACAACCCCGGCAGAATCCAGGCCTCCGGATGGAATGTGGCGATTAAGACTGCTACAGCGGATGTGATCATTCGTATTGATGCACATACTCGTATTCCCGGGGAATTTACCGAGCGGAATATGAAGAATCTGCAGGAAGGCGAATATGTCTCCGGTGGAGTCAGACCCTGCGTGATTGAAAACAACACGCCGTGGGGTCAGATGCTGCTGGATGCGGAAAATTCCCTGTTCGGCAGCAGCGTCAGCATCAGCAGACGGGGCACGCAGAAGCAGTATGTAAAATCTCTGTTTCACGGTGCTTATCGCCGTGAGGTCTTTGAAAAAGTGGGTCTGTTTAATGAAGAACTCTTGCGTACAGAGGATAATGAAATGCATTATCGGATCCGTGAGGCCGGATACAAGATCTGCTTTGATCCGAAAATTGTTTCCTATCAGTATGCCCGCAGCAGTCTGAAGAAGATGATTAAGCAGAAATATGGAAACGGTTACTGGATCGGTCTGACACTGGGCGTATGTCCTGGATGCATTTCCCTGTTCCATCTGGTCCCGTTTGCCTTTGTGCTGGGAATTCTGGGCACGACCCTTTTGGCCTGCCTGGGCCTGCCTCAGCTGGCGATTCTGATGTGGGCGATGTATGCGTGTGCGGTTGCTGTATTTACCGTGACCGACATGATTAACACGGGATTTTCTGTTGTAAAACTGCTGCTTCCTGCGATCTTCCTTGTACTTCATGTCAGTTATGGCGTGGGTACATTGGTAGGCCTTGTGAAGATGCCGTCCTGGAGAAAAACGATCCGGCAAAAAGAGTATGCAATCAATAAGGGAGAATAAATAATGGCGCAATATGCGATTCCTGAAGATAAAGTTCGACAAATGCAAATGAAAGGCCTGGAAATGGCTCTTTTCTTTGATGAGTTCTGCGAGAAAAATCATTTGACATATTTTATGTGCGGCGGCTGCTGCATTGGCTCCATTCGCAATCAGGGCTTCATTCCTTGGGATGACGATGTGGATGTGTTTATGCCCAGAGGGGACTATGAAAAGCTGAAGAAGCTCTGGGTCGATACACCGGAATACTCCATCCAGTGCCCCAGCAAAGAGCTCTGCACAGAGAATCAGTTCCTGACCATCTGCGCCAATAATACGACCTTTATCAAGACCTATCAGAAGGATCTGGATATCAATCATGGTCTGGTCCTGGATGTGATCCCAATCGACGGCTGCCCCACAGGCTTCCGCCGGAAGATGCAGAAGGTCTGGGCGCTGCTGTATTCCCTGTTTGTTGTGGGAAAGGCTCCCGAAAACCACGGCAAGGCAGTATATACCGTCGGTAAAGTGCTGCTGGCTCTGGTGAAGCCCAAGTCCTGGCGTTACGGTGTATGGCGCTTCTGCGAAAAGCAGATGAGCCGCTATCCCATTGAGGAGTGCCAGTTCATTACAGAGCTGTGCACCGGCCCTGGTTATATGAAAAACGAATATCCCAAGGAGATCTTTGAAAAGGCAATCCGTGTGCCTTTTGAGGGCCATATGATGCCCATTCCTGTGGGATATGACCAGTATCTGAAAATGGCGTTCGGTGACTATATGCAGCTGCCTCCTGAGGAAAAGCGGGTATGTCATCACGAATATGAGTTCATGGATATGGACAACAGCTACCGGAAATACCGCGGTATTTACTATGCCGTAGATCAGAAGGAGCGCAATCCATGAGAACCCGACAGGCATTAAAAAATATGATTGCCAGTTTGCTGCTGCAGGTGGTATTGGCGATTTCCGGCATCGTTGTGCCTCGCTTCTTTACGGCACTGTACGGTTCATCCGTCAATGGTCTGGTTTCTTCCATCAGCCAGTTTATTACCTATATGGGTCTGGTGGAAGCGGGCATCGGTGCGGCGGGTACAGTGGCACTTTACGGCCCGATTGCAAGAAGTGAGACAGATGAAATCAACGGAGTGGTTTCGGCTGCCCGCACATTCTATCTGCGCTCCGGAATGATCTTTCTGGCACTGGTGGCAGCACTGGTGCTGTGCTATCCGTATGCAGTTCAGAACGAGATCAAGGATGTGGGATTTATCCGCATCATGATCCTGGTGCTTTCGTTTAACGGCGTCGTTGATTATTTCTATCTGGGCAAATACCGTGTCCTTTTGCAGGCAGATCAGCGCGGATATATCATTTCTCTGGCACAGATGGCAGGCACCGTAGTTATGATGGCAGCTTCTATCTGGCTGATGGAGATCGGCGCATCTGCACTGCTGGTCAAGGGCGTAACCGCAGTTGTGTATCTGATGCGCAGTGTTGTCGTGGCGGTATATGTGAAGCACCATTATCCCATGATTTCCTTCCGGGAAAAGCCCAATATGGCGGCTTTCTCTCAGCGCTGGGCGGCATTGCTCCACCAGGTCGTGGGTATGGTTGTAAATAACGCTGCAGTTGTTCTGATGACACTGTTTATCAGAGTAAATGCACTGGTGGAAATCAGTGTGTACAGTGTGTATAATCTAGTTGGATATTCCTTATCTGCACTGATGACAGCGATTTCCAATGGCCTTGGCTCCGGCTTTGGCCAGGTAATCTCGCAGAATGAAAAGGAAGTGCTGCGAAAAAGCTACAGCAGCTATGAATTCCTTTTCTTTATGGTCATTTTCATTGTGTATGCCTGCATGATTGTATTGCTGTATCCGTTTATCAAGCTGTACAGTGCAGATTTTGCAGATGCACAGGTATACGCAAGATGGGAACTGGTATTCCTGTTCTCTCTGGCCGGTTTGCTGCAGTGCATCCGGCTTCCCGGCCTGACGGTAATCTGTGCAGCCGGTCACTATAAACAGACACAGGGGCGTGCTGTTTTGGAAGCTACGATCAATCTGGTTGTCTCTTTGACGCTGATTGGTCCTTTGGGCCTGACAGGTGTTATGATCGGCGTGTGCGTGTCGTATCTGTACCGCACGACTGATGTGATTTTCTACACGGCTAAGAATTTCGTCAGCGGTTCGCTGAAACAGACATTTAAGCGCCTGCTCAGCAATGGCGTGGTGTTTGCTGCAGTTGTGTGGCTGGGATTCCGATTCGTACCCCAGCAGGTATCCGGCTGGATCGCCTGGTTTGGTTATGCAGTAATCTATGGCATTTTTGTCGCAGTTACATTTGCCGCAGTGAATCTGGCGCTGAATCCCCAGGAGGGCAAGGCTGTGTTTGTCCGTGTCAGAGATCTGGTAAAGTCCCGGTAATCTGCGCAATTCAGATACCGGTTGACTAGTATCTATTTTCATAGCGAGACATTCTTGATTAGAAAGGGGCCGGAACCATGAGCAAGCCTCAAATATCCGTAATTGTACCTGTGTACAATGTTGAAAAATATTTGCATCGATGTGTAGACTCTATTTTGGCACAGACATTTGAAAATATTGAAGTATTATTGGTAGATGACGGATCTCCCGACAATTGCGGTGCGATCTGCGACGAATATGCGCAGAAAGACAGTCGTGTCCGGGTCATCCATAAGAAAAATGGCGGACTGAGCGATGCCAGAAATGCGGGAATAGATGCTGCTGTGGGAGAATACCTCGGTTTTATTGACAGTGACGACTTTATTGCTCCCAATATGCTGCAGACGCTCTATGACCTGGCAGAAAATAATCGGGCGGATATTTCGATTTGCGGTATGTGTGAGTGCTTTGAGAACGGTGAGCCTGAACAGAATCCTCAGGTGATCCAGCAGGTATGTACCGGCATAGAGGCATTCCGTCTGGCGTTTATCGGAAACTACTTCGGCATGTCTATTTGCACCAAGATGGTTCGGCGGGATTTGTGCAAAGATCACAGATTCATTAAGGGGAAAACTTCTGAGGATGTCTTCTTTACTCCGGTGTTGCTGTCTAAGGCTCAACGGGTGGCATTTACCACGGAACCGCTGTATTATTATTGGCACAGAGGCGGCAGCATTACAACGCTTCCGTTCTCTCCTGCGGCTATGGATGTGATCGAGGGATATGAGTTTGATCTTCGACTTGCAGATCAGATCAGCCCGAATCTTCATGATGTGGCAATGTTCAGACTGTATTGGGCCTACTTTGTGGCGTTTGATCGAATTGTGGTGGCAGAAAATTTCAAAAAAATTCCTCAGTATACACAGGTAAGGGATTTCCTGAAAAAGAATTGGCTGTATATTGTAAAGTGTCCTTATTTTCGCCGTTCTCGCAGAATTGCTGCAGCGGCGTTGAAAGTGAATGTTTATCTGTACCGGAAGCTTGTATTTATGCGCGATAACGCCAACGAGGTACACGACTCATGAAAAAGGTATGCCTGATCGATTATGATATGTCTGTGCGTGGTGGAGTGGAACAGGTAACTGCATCTGTTTCCAATGCACTGGCAGATTATTATGAGGTTCATGTGATCAGTTTATGTTCTAAAGGTACGCTTGCGTACAATTTGGACTCGAGAATCAAGTATGTCTCTTTTATGGATCACGAGCTGCGGCTGAGGGAAATGCAGAAACGGCTTTTACCGGTTTTGAAGAATTATTTTCGCACAAATAAAATAGATGTAGCCCTGGTTCAGGGGACCTACTGCGGATTTGTGACCGCGTTTGCAAGATCAGTCGGAAAACCGAAATTGATATTCTGCGACCACGGTGCACTGATGAATCAATGGCATCAAAAGGACATGGTAGTCATTCGGCTGCTCAGCGCCCTGCTGTGCAATAAAGTTGTTGTGCTGACAGAGCAGAGCCGAAAGGACTATATGCGCAAATTCCTGCTGCCCTCTAAAAAAGTGGAATGTATTTATAACTGGATCGATTTGGGTAAAAACCGTTCCGCCAGTTACGATGTCCATTCCAAGCGTATCGTTTCCGCAGGCCGCTTTGGCAAGGAAAAGGGTTTTGATATGCTGGTAAAGGCCTTTGCGCCTGTGGCACGGAAGCATCCGGACTGGACGCTGGACATCTTCGGCGACGGCGAGATGATGCCGGAGGTCAAAAACCTGATTCAGGAGCTGGGGCTCCAGGAGCAGGTGCATTTGTTGGGGATGCGCACCGATTTATCAGAGCGATATGGGCAATACAGTATGTATGTCCTGCCCTCCTACCGGGAGGGACTGCCTCTGGTTTTGCTGGAGGCTAAGGCGAACAGACTGCCCATTGTCAGCTTTGATATTATGACAGGCCCCGGAGAAATTGTCCGGGATGGGATTGACGGAATCCTTGTTCCACCCTATGATCTGGATCGAATGGCAGAGGCAATCTGCGGTCTTATTGAAGATAAAACGCTCAGACAGAGTATGTCAGAGCATTCTCAGGATAATTTGGAAAAGTTCTCCAAACAGGAAATTCTGCAAAAATGGAGAACTTTGATTGACGAAATATAGATTGAGGTATGTATTCCGTTACAGATCTTCAATCACGAGTACAGAAAGGATTGGACACTATGGTTTTTGGCGCAATTTTAGCTGGTGGTATTGGCAGCAGAATGCATATGGCAGATATGCCTAAGCAGTTTTTGCCCTTGGGGGACAAGCCTGTTATCGTGCACACTCTGGAAAAATTCCTGACCTGCAGCCGTTTCGAACGTGTCTATATCGGCGTCCATCCCGATTGGGTGGGCTACATGGAGGACCTGATTCAGCGCCATGTGCCCAAGCAGGCAGAAAGAATCTGCGTAGTCAGTGGCGGCAGCGACCGGAATGAGACCATTTTCCGCATTGTCCAGGCCATTGAAGAGCAGTATGGAGCCAGTGACGATCACATTATCGTAACACACGATTCTGTTCGCCCCTTTGTCAGTATCCGCATGATCGAAGAGAATATCGATGCTGCTGTAAAGTACGGCGCCGTGGATACCGTGGTTCCCGCTGTGGATACCATTGTGGTTTCTGAGGATGGTCAGGTGATTTCTGAGATTCCCAACCGTGCTCAGATGTATCAGGGCCAGACCCCCCAGAGCTTCCGGATCAGCCTGCTGAAGCAGATGTACCAATCTCTGAGCGAAGAAGAGAAGAAAATCCTCACAGATGCCTGCAAGATTTGTGTGGTTCGGGATTATCCGGTTCACCTGGTCATGGGCTCTGTTACGAATCTGAAGATTACAACACCGGGCGACTACAAGATTGCTCAGGCCATGGTGGGAGGAAATTACTGTGATTAACCAGATTTATCAGCTGGTAGCGCCTAAGGTATTCTCTGTAAAATACGAAGATCTGTCATTTTCTGACAAGGTGATTATTCGGCCTGAATACATGGCACTGTGCCATGCCGACCAGAGATATTATCTGGGACAGCGTGATGCCCAGACCCTGCATAAGAAACTGCCCATGGCTCTGATCCATGAGTGCTTTGGCAGGGTCGTCTATGATCCGACCGGCACACTGAGCGTTGGACAGGGAGTTGTGATGATCCCCAATATTCCTGTGGGTGATACCGGGCTGATCTATGAAAACTATGCTAAGGGCTCTTATTTCCTGTCCAGCGGCCATGATGGCTTTATGCGGGAATTTGTAGCCATGGATCGGGATCGAGTCGTTCCCTGTGAGGGTGTAAAGCCTCAGATCGCCGCAATTACCGAGTTTGTAAGTGTTGCAGTCCATGCGGTATCCCGCTTTGAAAAAGCCGCACACGGCCACAGAGAGCGCATCGCCATTTGGGGCGACGGAAGTCTGGCCTATGTGGTTGCGAATGTACTGAAAAGCAGATGCCCTGACAGCAAGCTGATTGTGATTGGTCATCAGCAGCGGAAGCTGGCGCAGTTCTCCTTTGTGGATGAGACATATCTGTCCGGCCTGATTCCGGAGGATTTTCAGGTGGATCACGCATTTGAGTGCTGCGGTGGTGAAGGCAGCTACTATGCCATTCACGATATCATTCGCTATATCAACCCTCAGGGCGCACTGGTGCTGATGGGTGTATCTGAAAATGAAGTGGCAATCAATACCCGTATGGTGCTGGAAAAGGGCATGACATTGATTGGCTGTTCCAGATCCGGCAGAGTTGATTTTGAGCAGGCCATTCAGTTGATGCAGGACCCCCGTGTTCAGAGAAGATTGAACATGATCATATATGAAGATCAGCCGGTTTGTTCTGTTGGTGATCTTCACCGTGTATTTGAGAATGATTTGGCAACGCCGTTCAAGACTGTATTTAAGTGGGGAATGTGATCTTCGCATATTGATAAATATGGTAGACTTTTAAAGAAGAAACAGCTGAGGTATAAAATTTGGACGGGATCGCAGAAAACTGATATGTTGAATATAAATCGCCAAGACAAAAGGAGTATGCAATGAAAACAGAAGAACAGAGAATGGATAGAATATTTGCCAATATTCGATTTATATATATTTTAATATATATGGTCTTTATTGCGGTAACAACAGTCATTCCGGTACGGTTGGTTACGGATGGACATCCTATCATTTCAATCACATATTCTCTTCTGGCGATTTTTGGCGGACTGCTTTTGCTGGTGGATCTTCTTTACCACAAGACACTCTTCAAACCCAAAAACTGTGGTTTGTTGGTTTTGTTTATGATTTCGATGGTGATATCCATTGTGCTAAACAGCCAATATGGAATAGTAGATAATATAAAAACAATGGTATGGACCTGCATCCAGCTGTTCCTGTTTTGTGCTATTGATGCCGATCAATCCCCTAAAATGCATTTTAAGCATCTTCAGATCCTGACAGAAACCTTTGGTGCAATTTGGCTGGTCTGGTCTGGCTGGTCTTTAATGCTTTTCCTGCAGCAGTTTCATCAGACATTGCAGTTTGATGATATTGTTAATGTAACACAGATGGGATTCTATCAGGGAAGATTGTACGGTATTTTTACGGATCCAAACTATGCGGCGTTGGCTTGCATTGCGGCAGCAGCATTTTCTGTATTAAATTTGAACCTGCGAAAATGTTCCTTGATTAGCAAGGTTTACCATTATATCCAGATTATAATTCAGGTTTTCTATATCTGGCTGTCCGGCTCCAGAACCGCACAGCTGTCTGTTGCAGTAGCAGCATTGCTATTGGGCGCACTGATGACATGGCGATTCTTTGAATGCAGAAAAAAACAGGCGTTCGTTTGCGGTATTGCTGCGGTCATGGCGGCAGTGCTTTGCGTTGCAGGCGTACTATGTTCCTGGTATGTTGGAGAAAAGGTCCTTTCGTATGCACCGGCTGTGTATCGTGAGCTGATGTTCGATGACGATTACACCATTAACGATCCCTTTGAAGATTCTGGAGATACTTCTCATACAGATTCCTTCCTCAACAATAACAATTGGGAACAGATCGATATGGCAAGACCGGATGTGGAGGAATCTGACGATATTTCCAATAACCGCTTCCAGATATGGACAGATTATACTAAGGTGTTTACTACAGCACCCTTGTTTGGTACATCTCCTCGGAATGCATTGCAGTACACCATGGATCATTTTGATGATCTGTTTGTTATTGATCGCCAGTATTCTGTGCATAACACATATCTGGCATTGCTGGTATGTACCGGTGTTGTTGGTGCAGGTTTGATGTTTACCTGGCTGATTCTGAAAGTCTGGGATGTATTTGGATATCTGATTCGTAGAAGAAACACGCAGGATCAGTATTATCGTCCCGTTTTGATTCTGACGGTCATTTTGGTGGCAGATGCAGTTGCGGCTTTGCCGTTGATGTTTATCTTCTTTAATAACATGATTATAGACCTGCTATTCTGGGTTACTCTGGGCTATGTTACAGGCTTTATTCGCATGAGCGAGCCGGAAAGATATGGAAGCACGTGTACATATCGTCTGGCCCAAAAGATCTGCGGTAAACTGAGAGGTCACGCAAAGTAATATCATATCCAGTGTAAAACATAATTAAGACCGCTTCGTATTTTCGAAGCGGTCTTGTTGCATAGTTACGCAGATACTTTGTGGGTTTTCGTATTTTGGTATCAGTTTGATCTTGGGGGAAGTGGGGGTGGCGTGATATCATTTCCGGAATATTGTCCTTAACCCGAGCATAGAATATAACAGAATCACCATATGCGTTATGTGCCCGGAGGAGAGATTCCATGAAAATACTGCTGATTATCGTATGCGTTGTAAACATCCTGTTTTTGTGGGCGTGCTGCAGGGTGTCGGGGAATATGTTCGGATAAGAGGATGACGAACAGGAGGAACAGGAATAAAGAACGCTCCAGTAGTTTTTTTAACCACCCAGCAAGGGGGAAAGCGTGTACACAGGGGCGGTATAATCCGGTGTAGAGTTCTGCAAAAATGATCCGGGCAGACTGGGAATCTTAGGCTGTTGATGATAAAAATAAGCCGAACCGGGGATCGGTTCGGCTTATTTTTATGGCGCTGCAAGTTACGAGTGCAAGAATGCAGACTGTGCGCGTTCTAAATTAGAATAATTGTGGCATAGATGTCAGTAAATAAGAAAAACCACCATCAAATGATGGTGGTTTTTATGGTGGACGATAACGGACTCGAACCGCTGACCCTGCGCACGTCAAGCGGAGGGACACTCCGGATCAAAGATTGATGCATGCAATGAAGTTAGCGCTCTCTGCAAAGTTGTGATGTGCGGATGTACGTATCTTGTCGTTGAGCGAATATCACCATGGCCAAGAAGCTGCTGCACAGTTCGGACATCAGTTCCTGAATCAAGACATAGAGAGGCAAACGTGTGCCGGCAACAATGGGGCGGCAAATATGAGATGCTGTGATTTTGCTCCTGCAGGTGCCGGAAGAAGGTTGTGTAACTTCGTGAGAAATTTCTGGGACTTATCATGGTGCCGTTTCTGGTGCAGAAAATGTACTCAGATGTCTTTGGTAGGGTTTGCAATAAATAAGCTAATTCCGGTAAGAGCGGAATGGTACGAATGCTGTCAGCTGTCTTTGCCAGGTATTCCTGCACACAGGGCCGATTGTTTTCCATGTAAACTCCACGTTTGATCATCAACATGTTTTCTGACAGATCTGTCCACTTCAGCCCCAATAGCTCGCCACGCCGAAGACCTGTAAGCAATAATGTCACAATGGCTATACCGATGGTTCTATTGTGATAACCAAGGGCGAAATTGATAATGAGCCGGACATCATTGGTCATATAACTTTCCCGAGGTTGTTCTGGAATATTAGGAAAACGGATTGATCTCGTCGGATTGGAAACGCAAACACCATTATCGATGGCCGTTGTGTAGAGTGCGTGAAGAATCACTCGCATCTTGTCCATGTACGATTTCGATGCTGTCATACCAAACCGGTTTATGAATGCTTGCAAATCCATAGGCCTGATTTCATCCATATCGCAATCTTGCAGCTCCTGTGGAATATGTTTTACCAGATTTTCAAGTTGGTGGTACGAGGTTTGCTTAATGGTACCCAGTTTATAGCACTCAAGCCACACAGGAATCCATTCTCCTAATTTCAATGTCAATCACTCTTTTCTTTTTTTTAATATGTTAGCAACGATTATCGGCTAAAAACAGAATAAAGTCAACATTTGAACATGCAGCCAGCCTTTTCAGGCTGGCTTTTGTTATATAAAAAGGATGGAGGCAGAAATATGTATGAACTCTATAACGGATCTGAGCGCCTGATGAATGCCATCGAACATCGGATAGACGATGCATCCTTTATGGCTGCACTTGCGGATCTGCTTTATTATAAGCCAGAGCAGTTGCGGCAGGATCTGCAAGCACTCCGGGATCGTCTTGAAGAAACTCACAAGTAAGCTGGAAAAGGAGGAAAAGA
>RCNI01001091.1_pt1 | contig 15328 bp, 16 predicted proteins | sample 2041151 | NCBI WGS metagenome assembly RCNI01 (sample SAMN09708214, study PRJNA481090) | feces metagenome | isolation source: feces | place: Antarctica: Albino Rookery | reverse complement strand
AGGTAGTAAAACTTGCAGATTTATCAAAGACTTTTATAAACTAAAATATTGAATATCAGTAGATAAAGATGCTTTTAAGGGACGACTATCTATTTACCTTAAACTTCTAAAGGCCCCACGTCCGCTCTAACGCAAGAACTCACTTGTAATATAGACTTATACTTCCATGCAATGAATATGGCCAAAAAATAGACAGAAAGCCCCTAGGAGAAGACATAAAAAAACTGTACCGTATTTTAATCCGGTACAGTCTCACAGAATAAACTAAAAAATTAATTATCTTAGAAGACAATAAAATTATAACAATTCAATTAGAAAATTGTTTACCATATGATGGATTATCTTCCTACAAAATAGACAGACTCTCCATCTAGTCTACAAGCGAGTTTATTACCTCCCATTGAGATCTCTTCCATATAGGAATAATCGCCAGGGCCATATTTCATTTGAAGTCTTGTGCAACTGGCATTTCTCCAATCCCATGCAAACTCGTAAACAGTCTCCTCACAATACCCATCACAATCTTCTGAATAAAGATAATCCCTTCCCATATAATCACCGTAGAAGCGCAGTTCTTGACGATAAAAGACACCATCTCTATCATGCCATTCATCTACCCACGTACGGCTACACAAATACTCAGTACGATAATCACGTTCGCATAAACCTTCATCCAGATCAACATCCAAATGTACTTCTTCACACGATGTAAATGCCATTACCATCAAAAATACTGGCAACAATTTGAGCAATGTAATTATTTTTGTTTTCATATCCATCTCCTTAACTCTTTATTTGATAAGACAAAGGTAGTTAAGGAAAAAGATATAAAAACATATTTTTGCCTATTCATTGAGGGGGAAAATCCTATTTCTAATAGGGAAAATCCCTTTATTCCATTCCAGATGATCAACCCATCAAGCCATTGTACCTCCTACGATATCAAGCAATTCATTGGTAATTGCCTGCTGGCGAGTCTTGTTATACATTAATGTAAGATCCTGAATCAAGTCATTCGCATTATCTGTTGCTACCTGCATTGCCATAGTACGAGCAGCGTGCTCTGCTGCTACAGCATCCAGCAGTACCGTATACATTTTAATACAAAGAACTTTGGGCATTAAAGAGCACATCACTTTCTCTGCAGAAGGTTCAATGATGAAATCGCTATTCTGAATTTCATCACTACCAGCATCTGCAGCAAACGGATCAATCGGCAAATAAGTCTCACGAGTCAGAATTTGAGTCGAAGTAGACTTATAATGGTTATACAATAATTCCACCTGCTGAATCTCATTTTTACGAAAACGTTCCATCAATTCCTGAGCCAAATCAGCCGCTTCCTTATAGCCCGGTTTTCCACTCATGTGCTGATAATCACCCATAGGAACAAAACCGGCTTTTCTCGCAGCCTCAGCAACTTTACGACCTATCGGATAAACGTCGATGTTTTCACGACCAACCTTTGCAGCAAATTCATCAATAAGTGCCATCAAGTGTTTAATGACATTGGCATTATAGCCTCCACAAAGACTGCTATTGGAAGCAAAGACAACGATCGCTACCCTCTTCAATGGATTTTTACCCATGTAAGGAGTACTGAGGGTCTGACTGGAAGCAGCAGCGAAATCATTGAGAATTTTATGCAAACGACGTTCATAAGGCAACATGTTTTCGATAGCCTCTTGAGCTTTGTGAAGCTTCGCCGAGGCCACCATTTTCATGGCCGACGTAATTTTGAGCGTTCCATTAATGGAATTGATTCTCCCTTTTACTTCTTTCAGCGATGCCATAATTCCTATTGTTTATATTGTGCAGCCGTTTCGGCAGCTAACTTTTCGATAATTTGTTTCACTTCATCGTTTACCTTGCCCGCTTCCAATACATCAATAACCTGTTCTTTGTAATTAGCACGAAGAGTTGACAAGAAAGTATCCTGAAAATCACGTACTTTACTGATAGGTATTTCACGCATCAGGGCATGAGTACCACAATACAGGATGGCAATCTGTTCACCAACTGGCATCGGCGAATACTGAGGTTGAATCAACAGCTGGTTATTTTTACGTCCTCGGTCGATAGCCATAGCAGTCACGGGATCCATGTCACTGCTAAATTTTGAAAAGGCTTCCAATTCACGATACTGTGCTTGGTCAATCTTGAGCGTACCCGCAACTTTTTTCATACTCTTCACCTGTGCGCTACCACCTACACGAGATACCGAGATACCTACATTGATAGCCGGACGAAATCCTTGATTAAACAAATCGGTTTCCAAGAAAATCTGCCCGTCCGTAATAGAAATCACATTGGTAGGAATATAAGCGGAAACATCTCCTGCCTGAGTTTCAATGATAGGCAACGCTGTAAGTGAGCCACCCGCTTTAACCAATCCTTTCAAACTGCTTGGAAGGTCATTCATTTGTTCTGCAACTTCCTGTTGAGAAATGATCTTAGCAGCACGTTCCAACAAACGGGAATGCAAGTAGAATATATCTCCAGGATAAGCCTCACGTCCAGAAGGACGACGAAGGATCAAAGACACCTCACGATAAGCTACCGCCTGTTTAGACAAATCATCATAAACGACCAATGCATGACGACCTGTATCACGGAAAAACTCACCAATAGCAGCTCCTGCAAACGGTGCAAAATATTGCAAAGCAGCCGGATCGGAAGCTGTAGCCGCAACAACAACAGTATAATCCATAGCCCCACGTTCACGAAGAGCATTTACAATACTTGCTACTGTAGAGCCTTTCTGTCCGATGGCAACATAGATACAAAAGACAGGTTTCCCAGCTTCATAGTTCGCGCGCTGATTAATGATAGTATCAATCGCTATGGAAGTCTTTCCTGTCTGACGGTCACCAATAATCAATTCACGCTGTCCACGTCCGATAGGAATCATGGCATCAATAGCCTTCAAACCGGTCTGCAACGGTTCTGTTACCGGCTGACGGTAGATGACTCCTGGGGCCTTTCGTTCCAACGGCATTTCATAGGTTTCCCCTTGAATTGGTCCTCGTCCGTCCATAGGAACCCCCAACGGATCTATCACACGTCCAAGCATTCCTTCACCGACTCTAATTGAGGCGATTCGCTTCGTACGCTTTACTGACATACCTTCTTTAATCTGATCAGTAGGACCCAGCAGGACAGCACCTACATTATCCTCTTCCAGATTCATAACAGTACCCATCACTCCATTTTCAAACTGAAGCAATTCATTGGCCTCGGCGTTCCGCAGGCCATAAATACGAGCTACTCCATCGCTCACTTGCAACACGGTACCCACTTCATCAAATTTCAATGAAGTGTCAATACCTTGTAACTGCTGCAGAAGAACATCAGAAACTTCGCTGGGTTTTATATTATTTTCTGCCATACTCAATCAAATTGAAATTTATACAATTCTTCTGTTTCTTGCCAAGAATCCGTTCTTCAATCGCTTAAGCTGATTAGAGACACTGGCGTCTACACGATAGCCAGAAATTTCCATAATGAAACCGCCAAGAATGGATTCATCAATTCGCGATTCCAATTCAACATTGGCCTGAGAATTTTTACCAATAAGTTGTTTCAAATGCTCAGTCAATTTCTCTGACGGCACCGCTGTTGTCAACTTACCAACTTTGATATTCTTCTTCAAACGGTATTGGTCAATAAAGGACCAAATCATAAATGGCAAGAAACTCTCCCTTCTCCCCTTCAGGACCAATTCAAAGAAGCGCTTCAGCTCCTCACTGATGCCTTCTCCTCCTGCGGCCGTAATGAGAAGAGTTCGTTTTTTATCTTTCTCCAGCACCGGATTATCCACAGCTTTACGCAGTTCCGGCACGTCGGAATATTTCCGAGCCAAGGTTCTCACCTCATTGTACACCCGGTCTTCATTGCCTTCGAGGCAAGCGAAATCCAACAGTGCCTTAGCAAATCGTCTGGAAACTACTCCTGTATTCATAATCCAGCATTATTTTGAAGATTCAATCATTTCATCCATCAAGCGGTCAATGAGAGCCACTTGTTCCTTCTCGTCACTCAGCTTAGAACGCAACACCTTTTCAGCAATACCTACAGAAAGTACCGCTACCTGACGGCGGATGTCACGGATAGCACATTCTTTTTCCGTTTCTATCTGCTTCTTCATTTCGTCCATGAGACGGTCACTTTCTATACGAGCGTGTTCTTTTGCATCGCGGATGATTCGATCGTGCGTTTCTATCGCTTTTTTCAAAATGGCTGCTTGTTCTTCGTGAGCTTGAGCAAGGATTTTATCACTTTCTACTCGGAGGTTGGCCAACTGTTTGTTAGCTTCACGAGCAGAGTTAAGCGATTCGTCGATATATGCTTTCCGCTTGTCTACCATCTGGATGATAACGGGGAATCCGAACTTCGCCAAAATGAAGAAGACGATTCCAAAGACAACAATCATCCAGAATACCAGACCCGGATCCGGAATCAACAATCCCATACGCTAGCCAAATTAAAGGAACAAGGTCAACAGACAAACAATGATGGCAATCAAAGCTACACCTTCTATCAAGGCCGCTACGATGATCATGTTCATACGAATATCGCCTGATGCTTCCGGCTGACGTGCCAAAGCTTCCATTGCTGAACTTCCAATTTTACCAATACCATAAGCTGCACCGATTACTGCAAAAGCTGCACCAACAGCAGCACCCAATTTACTTAAACCTGCACCTAAGGCAGCTTGTAACAAAATAGTTGATAACATAATTATTAATTTTTAATGTTTTTTACTCTGTTTATTCTAGTTTATTTTTCTTCTTTTACACAAGACAATCCTATGAATACGGCCGAAAGCATGGTAAACACATAGGCCTGAATGAAAGCCACAAGTACTTCCAATGCGGTCATAAAGATACCGAAAGCTACGGAAACAACCGTCATGGCTCCATTGATTAAGGGTCCCACCTTGACCGTTATGAAAATGATGGCCAGCAAACTTAAAATAGCTGCATGCCCCGCCATGATATTGGCGAAAAGTCGAATCATCAAGGCAAAAGGTTTGGTAAGAATACCGAAGAACTCTATGACCGGCATCATGGGGACTGGGACCTTTAGCCAAATGGGAACATTCGGCCAAAAGATATCCTTCCAATATTCTTTGGTTCCAAAAAGATTAATCATAAGGAAGGTAAATGTCGCCAAGACCAAAGTGACCGCAATGTTACCCGTTATATTTGCTCCTCCTGGAAAGATGGGAACCAAGCCCATCAAATTATTCACGAGGATAAAGAAAAAAGCCGTAAGCAAGTAGGGAGTATAACGACGATATTCAGGACCTATACACTCTTTGATTACATCATTGTAAATCATGAGCACTACAGATTCTATCATACCTACCCCACCCCTTGGAGCCTCTTCTTCTACGGGATGTTTCTTATACCATCTCGCACACGATAAAATGCACACTACCAAAACCAAGCTGTTGAGTATAAGTCCCAAAACATTCTTAGTAATGGATAGGTCAAGCGGACGAATTTCTTCACCTGCCTGGTTCTTCATTACCAACCGACCATCATACACGCCTCCTTTAGCTAAATAGAAGCCTTCATGTTCACCAGTTTCCTCCAAATTCGCTGAAGAAAAGACATGCCATCCATCGTCTCCTCTCACAATAACTGGCAAATGAATGGTTGCATGCCAATCGCCTAAAGTGACGATATGCCACCAATAAGCATCATTGATGTGTCCGAACACCAATTCATATACATTTACTTCAGCCGGCTCTCCTTCTTTCGCTTCAACTTCAGTTCCAGACTGATAAGCCTCAGCGGATGAACCCTGCGAGAACCCCAAAGTCGCCATACACAGCAAAATCAGAGTGAATAGGTATCGTACTTTTTTCATTCTAAATCATTTTTATTATGTAGTCTAAAAACTACCTTTTCTTTTTCTCAACTTTATCTCCAAAATGAGTGCAAAGTGAGTTTCAAACACCAGATAAATCAGATAGAAAACCGCAAAGACTACTGCAAAAGGAATAAACTGACTTCGGAACAACACTCCAAAGAAGAGCAAGAATATCAGACTGGCAAACAGTTTGATTCCTTTGCACAGCAAGAATGCGGGCACCAATTTCCCTCCATCATGTCGGAAAACAAATTGGACCAAGTTGATGTTAAACAGACCGAAAAGATAAAAATATACAGGAATAGCGAGTAAACAGACAAAGTACCATTGAGGTATGAACAACCAGAATATCAGTCCGCATATAGCAGACAAGCCCAATGTGAGCAACGTAATATTTCGTATAAACTTTTTCTTAACGGTTAACAAAAACATGTTTTTCTTTCAGATTTTTATTGTTCTACACAGACTGAAACCAAGTTATCCTTGATCTCTACAAATCCATTTTCTATGGAAATCGTTTGTGTTTCTCTCTTTCCTTGGGAATGCGTTTCCTTCGGTTGAAGGACCACATTTCCTTTACATAAAGAAGAGATAAGAGCAGCATGGTTTACCAGGACCTGGAACCTACCTGATTCGCCTGGCAATTCCACCCAATCTATCACACCGTCAAACAGTGTGTGCTCTGGTGTTACAACCACCAGATGCAATTCTTTTTCCTTCATAGGCATCAAGCTTTTGCATCTTCCAGCAGTTTCTTTCCTTTTTCGATAGCATCTTCAATGGTACCTACATTTAAGAAAGCCTGTTCAGGAAGATAATCAACTTCTCCATCCAGAATCATCTTGAATCCTTTGATCGTATCTTCGATAGAAACCATTACCCCCGGAACCCCTGTAAATTGTTCGGCTACGGCAAAAGGCTGAGAAAGGAAGCGCTGCACACGTCGAGCGCGATTTACGATCTGACGGTCCTCATCCGAGAGCTCATCCATTCCCAAAATGGAGATGATATCCTGCAATTCCTTGTTTCGCTGAAGAATTTGCTTGACACGCTGTGCCGTCTCATAATGTTCTTTTCCTACAATTAGAGGGTCAAGAATACGAGAAGTTGATTCCAAAGGATCAACTGCCGGATAAATACCGAGTTCGGTAATTTTACGGCTAAGAACAGTGTTTGCATCCAAATGGGTAAAAGTTGTGGCTGGAGCCGGGTCGGTCAAGTCATCGGCTGGAACATATACTGCCTGCACAGAAGTAATAGAACCATTTTTGGTAGAAGTGATTCTTTCCTGCATCTGTCCCATTTCAGTGGCCAAAGTAGGCTGATATCCTACAGCAGAAGGCATACGACCTAATAGTGCAGAAACTTCAGAACCGGCTTGAGTGAAACGGAAGATATTATCAATAAAGAACAAAATGTCGCGAGGACCATTATCAGACGTCTTTCGGTCACGGAAAGATTCTGCAAGCGTCAAACCAGATAATGCAACCGACTGACGAGCACCAGGAGGTTCGTTCATCTGTCCAAACACCATAGCAACTTGCGACTTTTCCACCTCATTGTAATCAACTTTCGACAAATCCCATTTGCCCTCTTCCATACTCTTGAGGAATTCGTCACCGTAACGGATAACTCCTGATTCAATCATTTCCCTTAGCAAGTCATTGCCTTCACGAGTACGTTCTCCTACTCCAGCAAAGACAGAGAAACCATTGTGCTTCTTGGCTATATTATTTATCAGCTCCTTAATAAGAACAGTCTTTCCTACTCCAGCGCCTCCAAATAAACCAATCTTACCACCTTTCAGATAAGGTTCGAGCAAGTCAATTACCTTGATACCTGTAAACAGCACTTCCTGACTAGTCGCCAAGTCTTCAAATTTCGGAGGTTTACGATGAATTGGGAATCCTTCCGTTTTATCGAGTTCTTTCATTCCGTCGATGGTTTCACCCACCACGTTCATAACTCTACCTCTAATCTGAGAGCCTACCGGCATTGTGATGGAGTCACCGGTTGGAGTCACCTCCATACCCCGCTTCAGTCCATCGGTACTATCCATGGCCACGGCACGTACAGTATCTTCTCCAATATGCTGCTGCACTTCAATTACTAAGGTACGGCCATCGCTACGCACGATAGTCATCGCGTCATGGATCTTAGGTAATGCTCGCTCAACATCTTGAGGGTCCAAGTCGAAATGTACATCGACCACCGGTCCGATTACCTGTGAAATATGTCCAATGATTTTTGACATAGCTTTATTCGTTTATATTTTATAGATGTTGCAAATGTATATAAGTTTTTGATAGATTAATCTTTTACCGATTTAAAATTAGTTATAAAACTATATTTTAAAACATAATGTAAAAAGAAATGCCACTTCTTATTACATTCTATTATAACCATACTCCCTTTTATTTAGAAATGTCTATTTTTACTTTTCTACGAATGACCATTGCATGAATAAAAGTAACTATTCCGAGCAAAAGAAAGCCTATTACCATTATCCAACCCAAACCACCGGTTTGCCTATCTGGGAAAAGTCCATCCAAAAATTGTAGATACTGGATACGAACGACCCAAACAACCAATACCGAAAGCAGAAAAACAGATGCATTCAAAAATAATGTAAGCATCTGATAAGGCATCGCTACTTGTGCCGGAGTGTAACCCAGCAATAATAAATTTTGCATTTTTACTGCATTCTTCTGCAAGAGGATGTATATGCTCAACATCAAAATATAAAAAGATAGTATGCTGATCAATAAACCGACACCCAAAACCAAGCCTATCACTACCTTTAAGAACCAAGAGGTCTTTCCTGCGTCAAGCTTATTGTCTTCGGTCTCATATCCGCGGTCCTTGAAAAATGCAGCAAGCTGTTCATCGGCAGGATTCGTTACCTCTACAATCAGGCGAGAAGGGCGTTCAACCTTCTTTCCACCAAATTTTGCATTAGCCCACTTCATAAAACTTTCAGGAACCAAAATAGTATTCAGGCGATTGGAAAAGCCAACGATACGTCCTTTCATCACTTGTCGATTTCCATTGCCGCTTAGATAGATATCCAAGGATATCATTCCCATCATTCCTTCGGAAAGCTGAGGCAAATTACGACTTTGGGCAAAGCCGTAATTATAAAGGTTCAAGTAATTGCGAGGAACGACAATGGGGATTTCATCTACCTCTGGTGTATACTGCCACTTTTCCAAATTGATGTCGACAAAGGCATCAGGAACAGATTCAAAGAACAGTGCGGAAGATATACGAGTTCCCTTCAGACCTAGTGCAGCCGACACTTTAAATTGTGCCGGAGAGAATGCTCCTACCTGCTTAACAAATGGCTGCTCAGCCACATCTTCTTGTTCACCCGGAGAAAATGTTCCGTCATTACCCACTAAAGAACCTAATGTACTTACTTTCTTACTAACCACCACGAAGTCTTTTTTTATAAAGCTTTCATTAGAAGAAAACATCGGTTCGATATCTCTATAAAATTGAATGCTAAGCAGCACAACAATCATCCCAAAAAGGTTGGCCAAAAAGAACCCAAGGAGTTGAGATACACTAATATGTTGTTTCAATAATTTCCAAAGCATATCAAATGATTTTAAAGTTTTAAAGAAAAGGAATAAGGCAATTCCAGACGATGTCCGATGGAAGTAACAATCACACCGCATCCCGTTGAGGCCATTTCTTGCTGAAGAATATGTGACATAGCACAGCTGTTGGTAGAATCGAGATGGCTCACCGGTTCATCCAAAAAGAAGAAATCTGCCGGCTGACAAAGCATACGTAAAAAAGCCACCCGCTGCTGCTGTCCAAAGGACATCTTGCCTACAGGCTGATCCCATTTATCAGCAATGCCCAGTTCATCGAAGCATGCTTTCAACTGTTCTATACTCCGATAATCTGTCAACTTATTCTTTAGTATTACATTTTCAGAAGCTGTTAGTTCTGGGAACAATCGTAACTCTTGAAAAAGCATACCCATATGCTGTTGGCGTATCTTTACCCATTGCATATCGTTGTATTCTCTTACATTTTTTCCATCAAATCGAATTTGTCCTTGATAATCTTTCCGGAAGCCAAAGAGAAAACTACCCAAAGACGATTTACCTGTCCCTGAAGCAGCTTCTATCAAATAAGATTTTCCCTTTTCTAACGTTAAGTCACGTAACCAAATATCGGATTCTATATCATTTCTCCCTATAAATACCTCTGGAAGGAGGTGGCTTAGTTCTATTTTTTCCATATTGTATGCATGAATTAGATTGGTTAGCTACAAATACCGTCAAACATGCTTTCACGTTCAAAGCAAGTGTGACTTTTCTTTCCGGATGGACACGCCAACTTGTACCCATCCAGATGCTTCAAAGCTGCTATCTTATTCTTATTGATGAATCAAAGAATACAATAAATTCCGGTGTAAATCCTTTTGTATCATCTCAAGATGTATGTGTTTACCATCAACTGATTCTATCGTCATAAAATCCATCAATCCAGAAAGAGTTCCATGTAAAGATGAAAGAAGATGTTTTTGCAACAATGATTCGAAAGCACGAATACCCTCCCACTTAGCTACCATAAACATTTGCTTATTCGGGACACGGTCACCCCACTTCAAATCACGCAAGGTTAGTCCAAGTACCCGTTTATTAATCAGTTCTTCATTATTAGTAAAATAGAAACGGCCATTCTCTACCCCAAACCAAAACCGCTTAGGTCCAGGACGCAGGTTTAGGAGAGTTCCATTTACGGTAGCTAAAGAATAAGCATTATCTCCTAATTCCACAAGGCTTATCATACCATTAGTCTGAGCAATAACGGGACGAAGTTCTGTAAAAACATTCAAGAACTCAGTCTGTGACACCTCTGCTTGAACTATGAATTCCCCCCTCATTGCATCTGTAATCGCTAAAGACACATCACCATCGATAGCATGAAAAATTCTTCCATAATCCAAGGTAACCGGCAAATCTGAATAATCAAAATATTTTCGGACAGCAGGTATTTCACGCAAGAAAGAATAAAATTCCTGTCCTTTCATATTTGCGGTAATCCACAATGGAGTCTTTGATGGGAAAGCATCCAAGTAAGTACCCTTTACCCCACGCAGGGTATGATCCTTTTTTTCTACCCACTCTTTCATCAAAGAATCTTCTATGTTCAGCTGAATATCCGAAACCACTTTCCCATCTTCAAAACAAATAGATGAAAAAGCACTGATCTGCTTCCAATCGAAAGCAGCCGACCATCCCATGGTTAATGGCATCAACACCTGACGCGGCAACAATTGTAGCGAAGTCCAAGCCGATATATCTGCTGTCATTTCTTGCAGCTTTTGGAAATCTGGTTTCTTTGCAAATCCTTGGTTTTCTTTTTGACGTAACCAGCTTGAAGCCTGACGTACCAATTTAGCGGGATCCGACCATTTATTATCGGCCAAAAGCAGAAAAGCATCATCTGAAAAAGCGAGAAGAAATTTTCCCATCGCTGTCCACCGACATCCATCCGTTTCACGAAGAGCTGTACACAGCTGCTGTTTCTGCAAAGCTTCTATTACCGATTCTAACCGGCCAGAATCCACCACTTTTACCAAGATACCCGTCACAGCGGACTCATCATTCGCGAACACATAAACCTTATCGTTCAAACTGAGTCCTATTTCCGAAGGATCAGAAAAGATACGATCTATCCAATCGCCCGATCCTTCCAACCCACTTTTGATCATCTGCTTCACACGATGCAATGCAGCATCTCCCTTTCCTTGCTCTAAACCCGCACGGACAGCCAAACGCGGCAAATCAAGGGAAACTATAGCAGCTGCCTGTTCGGGCAAAGCATTGGTATAATCGTTGCCTCCATCACATCCGGCAAACGAAACGAACATTATCGACAGAAGGAAATTTTGTATAATCTTCTTCATAACTTTACATTATATCTAACCCGGTAAGGGTAGTTAAATAAATAAGAACTATTCAGTAAAAAAAGCTGTACATATATTGATATATAGTAAATTAATAGAATTTACTTCTCTAATTTACAATCAAAATATGCACAACTTCCGTGCAATATTCGCAAAATTTATCGACATCTGCAAACATATCAAAGGTAACTTCGTTAGTGGACTAACTAATTATCCTCTCCGATGTACTTGACAAAATTTAGTTTTCATACGAATGTATGAAGTCCAATAAAGCATTGTTTCATATCAAAAGAGAACTTTCAAAATCGTATGAATACATACAGGAATGCCACAATAGAGTACCCACGATGATGCCATGAAATATTCCTTTTCACAAATTGTTTTACAAAATCTCCTTATCTATCTCCATTCCAACGAATAATCTCGTATTGAGAAGGAAATAAAAAATAATGAAAACATAAAAGTGAATAATCTTTGTATGAAGACAAATAAAAAAAGCGAGTCTATGACTCGCTTCTCTGTCTATTCATAAGTTTTAAACTTGATTCATTAGATTCAACGTATGCACGGCTACTAAAGCTGCCGTTTCTGTACGCAATCGGGATTTACCCAAACTAATAGCTTTGAACCCTTTCGATTCAGCCAGTGCGACCTCCTCAGTACTGAAATCACCTTCCGGACCGATTAAGACAACCGCATCTTCACCAGGAACAATCACATCTTTCAGTAAAGGTTTCTCTCCCTCATAGCAATGAGCAATAAACTTTTGTCCAGAGAAATCTCGTTCCAAGAATTTCCGAAAATCAATCATCTCATTGACAATGGGCTTTGTAGCCTTCAAAGACTGCTTCACGGCAGAAACTACAATTTTCTCCACACGGTCAATTTTTATCACCTTTCGTTCAGAAAAACGACAATTCAAGAAACTAAGTTCATTAAAACCTATTTCAGTGGCCTTTTCAGCAAACCACTCAATACGATCCATATTCTTGGTAGGAGCCATAGCCAAATGCAAATGCCCCTTCCAAAATGGTTCTTGAACAATTGTTTCCGTTAGCTGCACCTGACATCTTTTATTGGTAGCTGCACTAATGACGGCTTTGTAAAATGACCCTTTACCGTCAGTAAGCATAATCTCGCTTCCTATGCCTAAACGCAATACTCTGAGGCAATGACCCGCCTCTTCTTCCGGCAATTCGGGGTTAGATAAAATATCGGGTGTATAAAATACATGCATGATTTAATCTTATATTTAATGGTTTTCAATTCTGACTCATGATCATTTCAAGCAGTTGCTCCAATGAGTTTCTTTTCTTATCCTTAAATGACAGCACAATTTTGTTGTTCTCTATATTTTTTAGACTACAAGTTACATAGTCAAAATATGAACTACACAAACGTTCCACTTTAGGGTATCGATTATATTCTTTAAATAATTGGTTCCCTTGTTCAAAAGAGAAGGCTCCAAAGAATAGATTTCCATCTACCTCTTTAGCCCAAGGAGCAGTTGCTAAAGAAGTTGCTTCATCAACGTCATTTAAGACAGCTGGATCCGTTGTCAAATAAAAGCGTTCTCCGTCCATACCTAAACGAGGTTGAAACTTCAAACCATTCCATTTCAACAAGTTTTTCCGACGCAAGTCTATATCATATTCATCTTCTCCGACTTCTGTCAAATTGACTCCAATCAATCCCCCAAGAGTTTTTGCTGTCCCCACCAATACTTTCAACAGTTCTTTATTGGTAACGTCAACAAACAAAGCATGAGGAAAACCGATAGCAATATCACCATCAATTGAGCGAACAACATTTTCAATATCTAAAGGTAGACGCATGTTCTTTAAGTCATCACCATAGAGAGGGCTTTCAAGCAGACAGTCGAATAATTTATCTCCTTCCAAGCCGAAAGCGAACCAACATGGAGTACTCGCTGGATATTTTTTCAAAGCTTTTCCGTCCAACTCCTTACATACACCTTGCACTTTATTTATCCTATCCAACAACAACTCATCTTCAATGAGGAATTGTCCATCTCCCACGAATTCGCCCTGCTCAAAAGAGAGATCGAGAAAGAACTTCACATCATTATCACTTGGTTCCTCAGCATAAATCATATTCGTCAGCTTTGAAAGGTAAGCAGGCAATATCGGTACGTCAACAAAAACACGCATATCCCCGTCTAAATCCGCCAACTGTTTATAATAACGAGTTGAAACGAAGGATTGTTCCACCGGCTGCTTCATCAAAGAAGCGACAGCTGTCTTCAAATTCTCCATTCGTTCACCATTACCCAAGGAAGCTATCAAACAAGACTTTTCATTGAAAGCAACACAAAACTCTCTTGACTGAAACCATTTATATCCTTCACCTTCATGCAATCCTCCTCTAAACTTCTTTTTACCAAGTACTTCCAATGCAGATTGAAGTTTCACTGGATCTAAAACACTCATTACCAAAAAAGCCGCATGCGTTTCCGGTATCATAAAAGCATACATCTTCTGATTCCAATCAACGCCTAACTCCGAAGGGGTTTCTAAAAATTTATCCCAAACCTCCGTTCGACTCAAGGACAACTTGTCCACAATAGAATTCTTCATTTTAGAACCACCCGGCTCTTCCGAGAATAATCCACTTTTATTCGCCACGACTTTGTTATCGAGCACTGCAACAACAGAAGCATCCTTCGGTATCACATTCACATATTCTGCCGGACCACTACATCCTACCCAAATCAACGTCCAGCAAAACATTACCATCTTAAAATATTGTTTCATCATAATCTGGCTAAATTTAGATTTGAATCTTATTCTAAGATACAAATATACACCTTAATAATATTCATGCCAAACTTTAATTCGATTTTATGGATGGCTGTCTAAGAAGCATAAAGGAGAAAAAGAAAGTATGAGAAAGAATTATAAAAAAGAAAGGAATCAGATTGAAAAATAAAGATTTTGAATACTAAAAGAGCGTAAGTATTTAAAAGAAAAAAAGGGAATCTTCCCAGACTCCCAATCTTCATTAACCTTTAAATCTAATACCATGAAAAACACGTTGCAAATATACGCCTTTTTATGTTTCAAAACATATATGTAATTCAATATTGTGCAAATATTAACATGAATTAACTTTATTCCTTTCCTTTTATAAAGGTAGAATCAATTATTCATCCTCTTTAACGCCAATGATGCTTTTATGCCATTAGAAAAAATGGTTGAAAGTAAAGAACAACCTCTAATTATATAGAAAAATTCTTTTTTTACAAAACGAAATGCAAAGAACACCAATACCTGTTTCCACACGAATAGAATACTATACCAAAGTTGATTTACTACTTCTCTAACTTCTCATGGAACTTATATCGTCTTAAGAATTCATTTTTAAAAGTCTATCAACACAAACCCAGGTTTATTAATGTGGTAAATATTACTACTTAGTCGTCCCTTAAAAAGCCCATTTTTGCGAGATATTGTTCAAGCACAGTATCTCGCATATTTTTTGAAGTATGCCCCAAAGAGC
>RCNI01001255.1_pt1 | contig 15346 bp, 8 predicted proteins | sample 2041151 | NCBI WGS metagenome assembly RCNI01 (sample SAMN09708214, study PRJNA481090) | feces metagenome | isolation source: feces | place: Antarctica: Albino Rookery | reverse complement strand
GTGTAGGGAGATAAAATGGAAGAAAAGATTTTAGATAAGAAGATCCACTATTGGGAGGATCAGCTGCTTGACCTGGGAAAAAGAAATAAGATGATTTCTTTTAGAGAATCAAAGCGAGCTACACTGAAGATTTTGAAGCCTGGCTTTGACGAACTGTACCAGAGCATTGTGACGGAAGAGCAGGAGCTTACTTTCCAAAAATCTATCGACAGGGATTCCGATGTAAGAGTTTATTCAATTCTGGAGCTGCTGAATCACTTGTCTGTACCGATTGAAGTAAATATTGGTGATATTCGTGCAGAAGGAACTTTGTCTGAAATAAAAAAGACCCTGAAGCATCTGCGTTCAAAGGCCAGACTGGCCATAGATGAACAGGGAACAAATATTTTATATCTGGTATTTGGGTTTATTGAGTGGCGTGAAAAAGGAAATAAAACAAATGACTTTATTAAATCCCCTCTTTTGCTTGTTCCTGTAACACTGACGCTACCTTCACTGAATGCCCAGTATTCGTTAAAAAAGACCGACGACGAAATTGTAGTCAATCCTACCCTTGCGTACCTTTTTGAGAGGGACTTTGGCATTACACTTCCTGAATTTGATTCTGATAGAGACTCGTTAAGTTCTTTTATGAGCCAAATGGAGAAACTGGTCGAAGATCGAGGTTGGCGGATCCTTCGGCAAACTAGCATCGGGTTAGTTTCTTTCCTGAAAATCAGCATGTACAACGATCTGCTCAAGAATGAAGAAGCACTGAAGGAAAATGCTATTATTCGTGCTTTTGCTGGAGAAGAGAATGAAGTCAGCAGACCAGCAGGAGATGTTTTCCAATTTGATCATGATACCTGTAGAGCAATTGACTCCTATCAAGTGATGGATGCTGACTCCAGCCAGCAGGATGCCATTGTGTTGAGCCAAAGAGGAGTTAGTTTTGTCATGCAAGGCCCTCCGGGAACCGGTAAAAGTCAGACGATAACGAATATTATTGCACAAGGTCTTGCGGATGGAAAGAAGATTTTGTTTGTCTCGGAAAAGATGGCAGCCCTGGATGTAGTTTACAGACGTTTGACCGATGTCCATCTGGATGATTTCTGCCTGTCTCTGCACAGTCACAAAGCCAACAAAAAAGAAATTCTGGTTCAGCTTGAGCATAGCTTGAACTTGAAACAGTACAAGGTTAAAAATGAGGAAATTGAAAAGCTTACACAGCTGGATATGATTCGAGAGCAGCTTGGTACTTATGTAAAAGATATTCATACCGTTATTATGCCCCTTGAAATGACCTTTTACGAAGTGTATGGTGAAATTCTGCGGTTTGGAAAGCTACCGGATATTGATCTTGATATTCAGAATCCCGAAAAGATGACCAAAGACCAGGTAAATCGTCTTGCGCTGATGGTGCAGGATCTGGAGCGAGCTCAAGCTGTGCTCGGCCCGCAGTGGTATAAGAATCCCTGGCATGATGTGACGGGATCCTATCTTGAAGTGAGCCAGAAGCGCGATTTGCAGAATAAACTGCAGGATTGTTTGAATCTTATATCTGCTATGGAAGAATGTAAATTGCTCGATAGTTCTTTGGCGGATGTTTTAACATTGTCTGGCTTTGACGGATTTGTTGAAATGTATAATCATGCCCGCTGTTGTGCTCAGGTTCCTCATTGCTGGTTCTCCCGGACAACAGAGCAGGAAAGAAAGCTTATCAATTTACTGCGGAAAGAAAAAAGGACAATTTCCGAACTGAATCAACAGTTGTCAAAGGACTATGATCAGGGATATTTTGAATTGAACGGCATAGAGCTTCTTGATAAGCTGAGTACGGCAATATCCAAGGCCAGGTCTGTTCTTCGACATGCCTCTTCTGACGACGAGGCGTTCGAGAGACTTCATCAGGATGAGGAGTTTTTGGAAAAACTTCAGAATATCACCGCAGAAATTCGGGAGGTAATTGGATCATGGATGCAGGCATACGATCAGCATATGCCGGAAACCATTGAAACTTTCCGTAGAATTCTCCAAATTTCTGATATGCTGCAGGAGAAGAGAAATCTGACAATTTCCTTCTTTGACATTGAATTTATTCGAACCTTTGTCAATGAGACTCGGAGCTTCCTGCGCCAACTCAATGAGATCAGGACAACCCTGACGGAGAGATATTCAAAGAAAGTTTTAACGTTGGAAAATCCGGGACAGTATCTTGCTCAGATTGAATCTGCAGGAGATGTTTGCTCCCGGATTCATATGGATCCTGACTCTGACTTTGCATTATTGCGTGACGCGGCTTCTTTTGACATGGAAAAAGTTGAAAGAATTGAGGAAGCGCTTTCAAGCGACATTCTTGCCGGAGTGGCACAGAATTATCATGCACCCCTACCACTCACAGTAAATGAGTGCACAGCACAGATTAAAGCGATCAGTTTGCTGCCGCACTTGCTTATTCCAGATAGTTGGAAGCAGACACAGAAAAGAAAAGATGCTGCAAAGCTTATTGCGGACGCCGAGAATTATCATAAGGAATTTATCGCCGCAAGAGACTATTTGTCTGAAAAATTTAAACAAATGGGTATTGCAGCAGAAATTTGCGATATTACACAGGATTTCCTGTATCAGATTGAGTTAGCCCATGAGTTGATTCCAGAGCCGGAACATATCATTAAGTGCTGTGATGACTTTAAGACATACGAGTTATTAGATCAGATTGAAGAAAAGATCCAGAGTGGCCAAGATGTAGAAGACGAAATTTCGAATTTCCGGACAGAATGCCATATTTTGTCTTCTTTAGCTCATCATGAGCTGCTTGCTTCGCTGAAGAAATTCTATTCCGATGCTTGTAAATGTCACCCAACAAGAAAATGGGCTGAAAACATTACGGAAGTACGTAATTTCCTGCAGCAATTATCCCAATTATCAGAAAATCTCAAAAAACAGCGTACCGCTATATTGGAAACCTGTGAAGCTTCTGTTTTTGATATTGATGCCGATGGTATGCTTGACAGATTCAAGGCAGATTACACCAGTTTCTTTAAGATATTCAAAAAATCTTATAAAGATGATTTAAAACAGATTCGCTTGTCGTACAGAGAAGTCAGAAAAAAGATTTCTGATGAAGAAATTATTGAATTGCTTCAGAAATTAAAGCAGTATCATGAAGAAATCCAAAAATATCAGTCTTATGCGCCTGAAGTAGCCCAGAGTCTAAGTGTCGATCATTATGATATTGACTATAGATGGGAAGCTGAGGAAGCTAGACTTGATTTGTTTGCCGATTTTTCGAAACTGTTTGACAGCGGTATGTCTGCATACTCCTTTATATCTGAAGATAAGTGGGATCTGCTTATCAAAAAATTATCCGAAAACCAGGAACTTCAGAAATGGTTTGAAGATTTAACAGTAGCTACAGAAAGTTTTGGAAGTCTGTATCAGGGACGAAATACGGATACTGCTTCTATTAGAAAAGCACTGAATCATGCAAGAAAACAGAAAATGCTCTTTGTATCTCCTGAATCCTATATTTCCTATGTGAATCAGGACGATGTACCGGATCAGATTTTGAAGCAGGGAGAAACCCTGTTGAATGCCCAGAGGTGGTTTGTTTCAAACAGTGATGCGATTGAAGTATCTATAGGAAAGAAATACACTGAAGGTGATACTCAGTGGGCTGAGATTGCAGAAAGTCTGGACAGGTATAAACAAGTAGTAAAAGTATTTGGAGAACAAGCTGCTTCCGAACTCGCAGATGGGTATGCAAAAGACTGCAGTCTGATTGATGCTTATGCAGACAATCTGAAAATCTTAGAGCAGGTGAAGAATTGTGCATTAGAGTTAGGACTATATGAGTCTGAAAGATCTGATATCGGACAGAAAAAAATATCTGATATTCTAGCTGATCTGGGATCAGCAGAGGGGGATATGCATACACTGCTGGAGGTATATGAGGCATTTTCTGCCTACAATGAAAAATATACTGAAATCAGCATTGCACAATTGGAAAGAGATCTGAGACAGATTCAGCAATATCAGCAAAGCATGGTTCAATTCCCGGCTATTCAGGAAAAAAGTCAAAAGGTACTGGGCACACATTATAATGGCTTTGAAACCGATTGGGAGGCTGTGGAAGCCAATATTTGCTTCTGCGAAACAGCGGTGAAAATAATGGGCGATCAGATGACGGAGGAACTGAAAAATGCATTTATAATGGCAGAATCTCCGTTTACGGATCTGCAGCTGATGGATCTGCACGAGATGGAGAAACAGACGGCTAATATCGAGGCACAGTATCCTGAGATTGCGTTTATTCAGGACCTCAACCGAAAAAATGAGACTATTACGGTTGTCAGGGAATCCTTACTTCAGGCAATTGAAATAAAGGATCTGATTCATCAGAATGCGTTCCTGGATTGCTCCTATTTTGATCTGGTGAATGATCTTAAAAATCTGTCCATTCTTCAGAAAAGTCGGTTAACCTATGAGAATCATCTGAGCGAAGCGCAGAAACTTATGCCGGTGCTGCAGCTTTCTCTGGATACGGATTGGGAAGTTACTGCGGATATGTTTGAACATATGCGTTTATTAAAGCGAATGCTCGATGCCGATGCCATATCCGAAGAAGTGTCACTGTGGCTTACGAATGGAATTCCTTCAAAACCGGTTTCTGTCTATAGCGAAATAATTGATAGATTCAGTAGGCACAAGGATGATTTCCTGTTTACTACCCATATGTTTGCCAATCATGCTCAGCTGGATGGGTATATCCTTACAAAGCTTCAAAAACGCATTGAGCAATGCAATGACGCATTTGAAACAATGGATGCCTGGATTGACTTCAGAGACTGCAGAAAGCTATGCGAGGACAACGGATTAAAGGACTTCTTGTTGCAGGCTGAAGATAAATACATTCCGGCAGGTACACTGAAAGATGTATTTCTAAAAAGCTTCTATTATGAATGGTTTGAGAAGACGTGTGCAGGAGTTCAGTCTGTTTCTGACTTCAGAGTAAGAGCTCAAAATGCGAGAATAGAAACATTCCGGGAATTGGATGATCGTCAGCTGCCTGCTGATCAGTTAAGAATCCGCGAAAAGCTGATTCAGAATATTCCGACCACTCATACATCAGGCCGTGCAGAGGACGAAATGTCGGTGTTATTGCATGAGATTGGAAAAAAGAGAAATATTATGCCCCTTAGAAAACTCTTTAGAACTATTCCTAATCTGCTGCTCCGTCTGAAGCCCTGCCTGATGATGTCTCCTCTTTCCGTTTCCTATTTTCTGGAGGCGACAACCTACAAATTTGATATGGTCATTTTTGATGAGGCTTCACAGATATTCCCTCAGGATGCGATTGGTTCTATCTTCCGCGGCAGTCAGGTTATTATTGCCGGTGACAGCAAACAGCTGCCGCCTACGAATTTCTTTGCGGCAAGTACGAATATTGATGGGGATTATGACATTGAAGATGATGACGAGGAAGATACGATATATGATTCTATCCTGGAAGAAGCATCTGACAAACTTCCCAACCGTTCTCTGCTGTGGCATTACCGAAGCCGCTTTGAAGAGCTGATTTCTTTTTCCAATCAGGAGATATACCAGAATAATCTGATAACATTTCCCAGTAGTAAAATCAATTGTTCGGATTCCGGTGTCGAATTCATTCACGTAGCAAATGGTATTTATGAAAATCGGTGCAACCGTCGGGAGGCTCAGGAAATCGTAAAACTTGTTGATGAACATATCAGGAATCACCCGGAACGTTCACTTGGTATTATTGCTTTTAGTGAGAGTCAGCAGAGTGTGATTGAGGATGAAATCAATAAATACAGAGCCAAAAATCCTTTCCGTGAGCAATTCTTTGATGAGGAGAAAGAAGAGCCGTTCTTTGTCAAAAATCTGGAAAATGTTCAGGGTGATGAAAGAGATACAATCATCTTTTCTATCTGCTATGGAAAAAATGCTCAGGGAAGAATGTATATGCGGTTTGGCCCTCTGGGCAATCAAGGCGGTGAACGCCGACTGAATGTTGCAATTACACGTGCCAAGAAAAATGTGAAGTTGGTTTCTTCAATCTGGCCAGAAGATATTGATCTCTCCAAGACAAAATCCGAGGGTGTCAGGATGCTCAGATCGTATATTATTTTTGCTATACAGGGAAATACGGCACTTCTGAAGCACGCCAAAAAGAACAGTCTCTATGATGAAGATCTTTTCAGCGAACAAGTTGGAAAATTCCTGGAACGCAGCGGCTGTAAAGTGCAGATGAATGTGGGCAGCTCTGATTATACCGTTGATATTGCTGTGGAGCATCCTAAGCAACCTGGAGAATTTATTGCTGGAATTGAATGTGACGGAAACTCTTACTATATGGCTCGTACTGTTCGGGACAGAGATCATCTCAGAACCGCAGTTATGGAAAGAATGGGATGGAAGATGTATCGGGTATGGTCGACAGAATGGATCCGTAATCCTGAAGCTGAACAGGAAAGATTGCTGGAATTTATCAGAAATGCGCTGCTGACATATGGGCAAAAAGATTTAAAGCCTCAGAACGAAGCTAAAGAAGATAATATACTTGCGGTAGAAGTGGTAGAAACACCTAAAAAAACTGCTAAAGTAGATATCAATAACCCCTATAATTTGCCTGAATATATAGAAGGGAACTGCTTCGATTATAAGCCACGTAAAAACTATAGTGAGCTCCAGAAAACTGCAGCAATGATTAAGACAGTTGTAGAAGTCGAACAACCATTGCATATGGAATTACTGTATAAAAGAATCAGTGTGGGAATTGCAGACGGTCGTGTGACATCAGCAGTCAGATATGCGGTAGACAGAGCAATATCTACATATCTTTTGCAGGAAGTAGTCATTGCAGATGATTTCATCAGTATGACTAGCTTAAAAACTGTTCAGGCTAGAAGATCTCCTGCTGGGGCCAAAACACGTACCATTGAGCAAATATCTATTCCTGAAATAGCAGCAGCGATGGAAAAAATCTTAGAGGGAGCAATCGGCATAGAGAAGAGTGTTCTCGGCTCTGAAACAGCATCCATATTTGGCTTCGAAAGATTTGGATCTAAAATCAGGGAACGGACAGAAGAAGCCTTAAACTATCTGATAAAGGCTCAAAAAGTTTCTCTTGTAGACAACAAAGTCCAACTTATGGAGGGATAATCTTGGCAGAAAAGACACAGCTTAATGTTAATTTAAATATGGGCAATGCCACTGTTTTAAACAGGGGCATTGCCTGCCCGGCAGAAGAACCTGCTGGTAATAAAACAGTTCTGAATCCTCAAATAACAATGTTGGGGGAGATTGCTGCAGGAACGGTGTTATGTGGAAAATACAGAGTCCTGAAAAAAATGGAAGTGACTACCGGTGAAGCAGACCTGTATATCTGTGAGTATCAGGACAAAAAGTATGTTGCTAAACTCTATCGCCGCAGTGCAGCTATTAAGGCGGAAGTTGCGAATCAGCTGAAAAAGCTTGACTCTCCCTATGTAGCACGGATTTATGAGAATACCAAAATGGATGGTAAACCCATTGAAATCCTCCCTTATTATGAGCGAGGCAGCCTGCAAGGTGTCAAACTGTCCTATAAAGAACTGCACGACCATGTTATACCTTGCCTGAATGAAGGACTTAGAACCTTACATGAAGCTGGAATTATCCATAAAGATTTGAAACCATCCAATATTATGGTAATCAATGCGGAAATGGATACTGCAATTATTGACTTTGGCATCAGCTCTGTTGCAGAGAGTGGGAATACGGTTGTGATTACGAAGACAGGAATGACACCGGCATATTCTGCGCCCGAAACATTCCGTGGTGTCTTCCTGGCTGACTCCGACTATTATTCTCTGGGCATTACTCTTTATGAGCTTTTCTGCGGTGAAGAACCATATCATGATATGACAGCAGAGCAAATCAGTCAGTTTGTGTCTGTGCAAAGACTTCCGCTACCTGACCAGATGCCAGCAGAGTTGAAAAATCTGATAAATGGACTTACTTATTATGATATCTCTAACAGAGACAATAAAAAGAATCCAAACCGTCGGTGGGGATACGAGGAAGTAAAAAAATGGTTGGCCGGTGAGAAGCAAATCATTCCCGGAGAGGGAACGGATCGCAAAGTGATGAAGCCTTATTTCTTTGCAGGCCGTAATTATACGGATCGCAGAGAATTAATCCATGCACTGGCAGAAAACTGGAACGAAGGCAAAAAAGAGCTTTTTAGAGGAAAACTTGCTGCATACTACAGGCTTGTGGATCAGGATGCCTTTAAAATCTGCCAGCAGGCAGAATATGAGGCCGCACGATTAAGCGGTAAAGATGATCTGATTTTTTGGAGTGCAATGTGCGAATTAAACCCCAAATCCAAAGACTTCTTCTGGAAAGGAAGATTCTTTGCGGGCCTTCCGGCAATGGGACGGGCACTGCTTGAGGATTTACGGTATAATAGAAAAGCCATGACTGGCTTTATGAACTCTGTCTTTGCAGAGTCGATTATGTCCCGCTTTGTTAAGATGAAAGATCCTAAGAATGATAAGATGGTACAAGTTGTGGAAGGCCTGGAGAAGTACTATAATAATCCCGACAGTTCCGGAAGAGACAGAAAGATTGCGCTTTATTTGACGGCCTATATGCTGTCAGGCCAGAAAATCTTATATGTTGCAGGTATGGAGTTTCACACACTTGGAGAACTGGCATCGTATATGCAGGAGATACTGGGAGAAAACAATGAAGGACTGGAGAGTTTTAAGGAATTTTGTCACCGCCTTATGGATCAGTATGAAAATCTGACGCCTGCACTGGAAAGCTGGCTTGTTTCCATGGGAAAACAAGCACAATTGGATGCTTGGAAGAATGAACTTGGGATCAATTAGTTTTATAGTTGATCATGTATTTTGGAGACGGAGGAAAAGCGAATGAGCGGACCTAAAACATCACGCTACACACTGACCGCAGAGCAACGAAGAATCATGCAGGAGCAGCGCGAAATTCAGAGAATCAGAGAACATATTTCCCAGCAAAAAAAAGAAATTCGTGTGCAGATTGCGAGAATTGAAGACCTTAGTTGTCGCCTGACTTCGCAGCTCCACGAACTCAAAGAGGATGATTCGGCACTCTCCGAGATGAAAAAGGTATGTGCGAAGGCATCATCTCTAATACAGCAGTCGGTCGAAGCTGAACAGATTGGAAGCATTTCGTCTCTCAGCAACGCAGAAAAGCAGCTTTCCGAAATTTCGTCAGAAATATGGAAAACAGAAACTGGAGCAGAGGTAACTTTTAAATCTGTTGAGCGCAAATTTCGGTCTGCAATGGAGAGGCGTATTTCCGATGGCTTTTCCATGTCGTTTGATTTTGAGGAAATGCAGCAGGGAAAAGGTATCTGGCGCACAAAGATCGATGCTGCTGTTTCTGAAATAAAATCGCTGATCATTTCCAATCAGCATCTTCAGCGATTGGAGGTTATAGTGCAGCAGGCCGAAAAAATTACGGATGATCAATTTCTGAAGAATTATTATGCCGTTACAGTGACTCCTTTTCTCAAAGAATGCCAGCGCTACAATTCAGAGTACATGTTATGTGGAGAAGAGTTTGAAAGAAAGTATTCTGCCTATCGTATGAATACAGAGCAGCTTGGAATATCGTCGAAGGAACTTACTTTTTCTATGGAGGCAATTCGGTACCTGGATGAGCAGAATGAGAAAATGGAAGAACTTATCAGCGCCCAAGAAGAGCAGGCATATATTTCGAAATGTGTGGATGAAGCCATGCGTGAGATGGGATACCAGATGCTTGGTGATCGGGAGGTTATAAAACGCAGCGGTAAGAAGTTCTGCAATCATTTATATACCTTTGGAGATGGTACGGCTGTGAATGTAACTTATGCCAGCGACGGACAGATTACCATGGAATTGGGCGGCGTTAGTGAGGAAGACAGAGTCCCCACAGCCGAGGAGAGTGATTACCTGGTTTCTGATATGCGCAGCTTCTGTGAGGATTATCAGGAAATAGAAAATAAACTGCGAAAAAAGGGTATCGTGAGTAAGCATATTATGGTTTTGCCGCCGGAAGTACAGTTTGCTCAGATCATCAATGTTTCTGATTACAATGTTCAGGATACGATAAAAGAATTTGAAGTATCCGGTAAAAAGCGGAAGGAAAACTGTCTTAAAACGCAGAAAATAGGTGAATAGAATGGGAAAATATAAGGTATGTCCGGTTTGTGGAATGCGAAATAACCCGGCTTTTCTGGAATGTATGGGTTGTGAAGCTGACTTGCAAAGTGTTCCTGCAATTGATGAGGAAACTCAGAAAGCAGCCGAGACACACGAAGATATAAAGGTTCAGGATAATATTCCGTTGGTCCGTGTTTGCGACTGTGGTGCGAAGAATCCTTTTCAGGCAAGAAAGTGCGCTGTGTGCGGAGAAGATATTTCTATGGTGATTCCAACTCGGGATTTGCAAGAGAACCCCTCAATGCCTCATCTTGAATCCCTTGACGGAGAATACACATATGAGGTAAAAGCAGGTACGGCTGCTATTGGCAGGGAACATGATATGAAGGACTATCTTTGCAGTAAACCCTATGTCAGTAGAACGCATGCCGAGCTCAGATTTGATTGTGATTCCGGTATTCTGGAAATTAAAAACTGCAGCCAGACTAATTTCACGTTCGTCAATAACAGTAGGCTTTCTGGGGATTGTTGGCAGCTGCTCCACGACGGAGATGAAATTGGACTGGGAGGGAATAACCAGAATGGCTCCAGACAGGCTGAGGCAGGTTATTTTCTCGTGAGGATCGATTCATGTACATAGCTCGAATTCTATATCCTGTCAATGTCCTGGGGCCGGGAAGGAGAATCGGGATCTGGTTTAATGGATGCAGTCATCACTGTCCAGGCTGCAGTAATCCGGAATTATGGGATACACAGGAGCGCTATCAAGTAACAAGCCAGGTGATATTCAAGCTTTTGAAAGACATTTTCAACAAGCATCCGGTCGATGGAATTACATTGACAGGTGGTGATCCATTTGCTCAGCCGGAAGCGTTGCAGGTATTGCTGCCTTTTTTAAATCAGATCAGTCGAGATATTCTTCTCTATACGGGATATGAATTTTCGCAGATTCAACAGAAGTATCCTGAACTGCTCTCTCAGATTGGGGTTTTGATAGACGGTAAATATGTGGAGCAGCTGAATGAAGGACTTCCACTGCGAGGCTCTTCAAATCAGAATATTATTGCCCTCAGGCCGGAACTTGTTTCCAAATACCAGAAATACCTAAAATCTGCCCGTAATGAGATTCAGAATTTCACCGCATCTGATGGTGTAATTTCCGTCGGTATTCATTCGCCTGGTTACGAGAGAAATATGGACAAAATTCTTAAACAGAAGGGGTTGAAACAGATATGAGCGACTATTTCCCTAAGTGGCACCGGGAACTGGAGATTTTTGATAAAATTAAGCCGATTCTTATTCTGGAAGGCAATGTGTTGGATAGCTACCAGTATCCACTAGAAGGAAGCATGCCCAAGGGCAGTGTACTTCGTCTGGATCAATATCTGCATTATTATTTCAAGGATTGCGGATATGAAAATATTGTTTTTTACGATAGTATACAAGGATTTCACAATCACTGTGATGTGGAATGCCTGCGGACATTTGCACAGCTTGTCAATGCAGATGTAAAGGATGACCATATCCATGCGGATTTCAAAGGACGAAATGGAACGGCATCTGATTATATCCGCAGAGCTATCACACAGAGTCATGCGGCCACTGTAGTTGTTATGAATTTTGCATCCAGATATATTACGTCCCCTACGAACATGGAGCAGTCTGAAATTGATAGCTTTACTGTATTGCTCCAGGCCTCTATGGAGGCGAAGGATGTTCGTACGGAAAATGGAATTCTTAAGAACCTTGTAATCATGGTCGTGAATAAGGTAAATGATATTCCGGCTTGGTTTTATCTGTCTAATCCCAATGTGAAGAATATTGTCTTGCAGACTCCTTCTAAAGAAGAACGGGAACAATTGGTAAAGAGCGAAAGATTCCCCAGCTTCTTTGCGGGAGATATTTACATGGAGGATAGCCCTTACTACCAGGAACATCCGGATGAACTCAACAAGATTCAGGATAAATTTGTCGGAATCACAGAAGGTTTCAGTTTTACAGAACTCAATGGCCTTCGCAGATTATCCAAGAACCAGAGAATGCACATCAGGAATCTATGTGATGTGGTAGACCTCTATAAATTTGGCATTAAGGAAAATCCCTGGAATTCCATTGACCGGGAAGAAATAAAGAGCGCACGCCAGGATTTCATGCGCAGAGTAAAGGGACAGGATGCAGCCATTACGAAAACCCTGGATGTAATTAAAAGGGCGATGACCGGAATGTCTGGGCTTCAGTCCTCTTCTGGGACCAAACCCAAGGGTGTACTTTTCTTTGCTGGTCCTACAGGTACAGGCAAAACTGAGACGGCTAAGACATTGGCTGAGAAACTCTTTGGAGATGAGCGGAATTGTATTCGCTTTGATATGAGTGAATATGGTCAGTCGCATAGTGATCAAAAGCTGCTAGGCGCACCTCCGGGATATGTGGGCTATGAAGCAGGTGGACAGCTTACAAATGCTGTTAAGAATAATCCTTTTTCTATCCTGCTTTTTGATGAAATTGAAAAAGCTCATCCGTCTATCCTAGATAAATTTCTCCAGATCCTGGAGGATGGCAGAATGACAGATGGCCAGGGCAATACAGTGTATTTCTCGGAGACAATTATAATTTTTACCAGCAATCTGGGCATTTATGAGATCAATAGGGCCGGAGAAAGAGTGCAGAAGGTTACCCCAGATATGTCATATGACCAGGTTCAGGAAAATGTCCGGAAAGGTATTGAAAATTACTTTAAGCTGCAGTTAGGCAGACCAGAGATTTTGAACCGCATCGGTGAAAATATCGTTGTTTTTGACTTCATCCGCGAGGATGTCGCAGACCTGATTTTAAAGGCACAGGTTGAGAAAATTGTCCAAAACCTTTATTCTGAGAAGAAAATTACGCTGACCCTGTCCGATGAGGCGATGAATGTTCTGCGAATTAAATCCTTTGCAAACCTAGATAATGGCGGCCGGGGAATTGGAAATATAGTGGAAAGTTTGCTCATCAACCCGCTGTCCAGATATTTGTTTGATAATGAGATATTTGAAAGCCGAACAGTTGAAATTCAAAAGATCAATGCAGATGAACAGCCGTATGAACTGATCTGCTCTGTGTCATGATGAGGCCTTATTATGAAAGTTGTGATTGGAATAATGGCGGGACCCAATAAGCAAAACAGCGAGGACTGTGCCTTTTGTGGTCCCAACTTGTATGATTCCGGAATATTTCAGAAGGAAATAGGTGAGCCTGCCGTAGTAGGAGTGGCAGACGGAGTAGGAGGCAATGCTGGTGGACGATATGCCAGCAGATTTATTGCATCTGAATTTAATAAAACAAAGTTTGAAGATATGGATATGCCAATGCTCCAGGAAACTATGAAGGAATTTAATCAGAAGCTTATCGGTTTTGCGGCAAAGCTGCAGGGAAGAGAGGCTATGGCTACAACACTTACTGCAGTTGTGAAGGGCAGGGATGGTTATTATCTGGTTCAGTCAGGAAATACCAGACTCTATGTATTTCAGGGTTCCTATCTCAAGCAGCTGAGTGATGACCAAACTACTTACCAATGGCTAATACAGCATGGCCAATATGAGGCGGCTGATTCGTGCAATAGAAGTGAGATTATGGGTTGCTTTGGAGGAGGAAGTCCAGAATACGGTAACAGAATAACTATCCATCATGTATTTGAAAATGGACTTCCGTCCTCCTTCTTGCTAACTTCAGATGGAATTCACGACTATGTAGATGTCGATGATATGGAATCAATTGTTAATTCTCTTGAGTCAGACGATATGATCATTCAGAGCCGTTTGATAAAGCCCTTAAAAATGGGTCTATAGATGACAAAACGGTTATGATAATCAAAGAATGATACATATGGGATTGAGATTCAGAAAAGCGTTAAAATTTGCAACGGGTTAAAGTTAATCTTCGGAAAGACCGGAGCAAGCATTACAGTTGGATCCGGATCTTTTAAAAAGACATTTAATACAAACGGAAATGTTACAACAACGGTTGGAATTCCCGGAACGGGGATTTACAGGGAAGAAAACTGAATCCGAATCTTAAAACTGTACTATCCCAGTAAGGAGCTTATTTATGTATATTATCGGTCAGATTTTTGGAGTTCTTTCTGCAGCCATCTGCGCTGTGGCTCCGCTTTTTAAGTTCAAATGGCAGATGCTGACGTTAACCTTATTTGCCAATATATTTACTGCTGTAAATTTTATCCTGATTGGTCAACTAGGGGCTACTGTGGTACTTTGCACAGTGGCCTGCATTCAGACAGTGGTTTCTATGATATACCTGCAGCAAGGCAAGGTGAGCAGCCATAAACAGCAACTCCTCTTTTTCTGCATTTATCTTTTCGCAGGCCTTTGGGGATTGGTATCGGCACCGGGATTTACGCCTCAAGTCAACTGGCAGAATACAATTGAGCTAATGCCCATTTGCGGAGCGCTCATGAGCATGGCCTATGTATTTGTTCCTGATGAACAGAAGGCAAGAAGATTTCTCCTGCTTTCCAGTATCATCTGGCTTGTCTATATGCTTTTGGTACATTCTACAGCCTTCCTGGCACAGCTTATTTCCATAGTCACCACCAGCAGTGCATTGCTTCACTACCGTAAATCCCAGCGTAACTCACAAAGAACTGACAACAGCTAGTTTAAATCGGAAGATTCCCGTGAACAGAGTTATTCAATGCTCCCAACTGCTGGTTGGATTAGATCCACTATAACTAGACTGTCAAATGAAATCCAGTAAGTATAACAAATGACAGGTAGAAATTTTATTACTAAATAGATAAAGATTGGGCCAGGGGCGTGCAGCTCCTGGCCTTGGCATAAGAAACTGGGGGCCTCTTTCTCCATGCAAACGGTATATATTTCTTCATGCATAGTTGTGGGTATATTGAGCCATTTCTACCTGATTTGATAGAGGCTGGATTGGATGTGATTCAGGCGTTGCAGGCAAATACCGGAATGAGTGTTGTGGATCTGAAACCGAAATTTGGAGATAAGCTAACCTTCTTTGGGAATATCTCTGAATAAAATTTTAAAAATGTCCATCAGGCCATTGAGGCAGAGCTACGGGAAAAGATTCCTGTGGCAATGCAGGGTGGTGGCTATATCTATCATTCCGACCATAGCATTCCACCTGAGGTATCCCTAGAAACCTATGAA
>RCNI01001090.1_pt1 | contig 15348 bp, 15 predicted proteins | sample 2041151 | NCBI WGS metagenome assembly RCNI01 (sample SAMN09708214, study PRJNA481090) | feces metagenome | isolation source: feces | place: Antarctica: Albino Rookery | reverse complement strand
TGTTAAGAAAATAATTTGCGCAAAATCCCACGGGATACTGCGCAGTTTTTATTGATAGAGTTTAAGACCCGGGGCATCCGGTGCCAGACGGCTGGCGCCGTACAGCATGGTTGCCACCTGCCCACGGTTCAGGGTGCCATCGGCAGAAACGGCAATGCCGTTCTGGTTCATGGCCGTAACTGCTGCGGCAGCCCAATCGGGGAGAGAATCTTCGCTTTCTTCGGCTCCGGTGGAGACGGAAAGATCCAATGCGTTTTGCAGGATCACCGCTGCTTCGGCACCTGTGATGGGCTTTTCAAAGCCAAGGGCACCGGTATCGGAGACGGGCAGACCCTTGGTGAGCCCGGAGCGCATGGCCGCTGCCAGATAGGGCCTGAGCCAGCCGGGAACCTCGTCCGTGTAGCCGGTGAACTCGGCATCATCGTCTACGGGGATTCCCAGCGTCTTGAGGGTCATGGTGATAAATTCCCCTTTGGATACGGGCTTGTCGGCATGGAAACAGTATTCGCCGCCCACCTGCTCACCGATGAAGAGCCCGGTGTTTTTCATCCACTCCGCTTCAAAGCGGCAGGAGGAACCCAGAGTGTCGGTGTATTGCACGCTGTCGGCAGGCTTCAGAATCCGCACGGTTACCGTGGCTTCCCGGGAGACATTGCCTGCCGGGTCGGCGGCAGTGAAGGTGAAGGAATCCACCCCAACCTTGTTCTTCTTGGGCGTGTAGAGGAAGCTGCCGTCCTCCCGGAGCTGAACCTCACCACGCTTGGGCTGGCGGGTTACGGTAAAGGTCAGGGCTTTGCCCTCCGGTTCTGTGACCTTCAAAAGTCCCTCGTTGGGGAGATTTTTGTAGGTCTCCAGAACGCTGTCCTCAGCAATGGGAGCTTTGTCCTGCTTGCCCCGAATGGAAATGGTCATGGCCGAGGCGGGGGCTACCCGATTTTCATAGATGGGCAGAAAGGTGACAACGGCCTCCCGGTCGGATTCGGTGCGCAGAGGGGAAAAGGTCATCTGGGAAATCTGCTCTGAGGAAAGAATATCCCCCGGATGCAGCACCCGCTGACCCAGCATGACGGTGCCGGATGCTGCGTCCGGCAGGGCAGTGATGCAGATGCCCTCCAGCTCTTCACTGGAAAAATCCTCGGGATTGAAGCAGTAGACGCTGTCACAATCCACTTCCAGTGCCGAAGCACCTACACAGAGGCTTGCGGCGCAGAGCAGGGCAGCAAGCAGCGAGATTGTTCGCTTACGGAACATAGAAATACCTCCTATATATGGTTTTCGGAGGTAGTGTTTGCCATTTGCGGCAAAACTATTCAGAAAAAGAAAGAGGGAAGCGGCTGCTTCCCTCTTTTTCAGATCTGACGGTACATGGTTTCGGCATCGTCCTTGCGGACGGTTTCAGCCACCTGCAAAACCTCTACGGCAATGGCTCTGGCCCCCATGCTGATCTCAATTTTGTCGCCGGGTTTCACTTCATATCCGGCTTTGGCCACCCGACCGTTGACGCTGATGCGACCGTTGTCGCAGGCTTCATTCGCCACTGTGCGGCGCTTGATGAGCCGGGAGACCTTCAGAAACTTGTCTAAACGCATGTTATTTACCTACGATGTCTTTCAGACTCTTGCTGGCCTTAAAGGCAGGCACACGGGTTGCGGGGATCTCGATGGGCTCCTTGGTATGGGGGTTGCGGCCGATACGGGATTCCCGATCCTTGGTTTCAAAAATGCCGAAGCCGGACAGCTGCACCCGGTCACCGGATACCAATGCGGAGGTGATGGTGTCGATGGCGGCGTTGATGACCCGCTCGGCGTCCTTCTTGCTGATGCCGGACTGCTCGGCGGCAGCGGCAATAAGTTCCGTTTTATTCATAAATTTACCCTCTCTTCTAATTCATACGAAGTCACACTAAATTATCATATTTTTACCCTGAATGCAAGGCAATTTTTTATAAATGCAGGAGATTCGCAATTTTCTCGCCCTTAGGAAGCAGCAGGCAGTCCTCCCGGGTGATGGCCTTGAATTTTACAGCTGCCAGCAGATATACGATGCCGCCCACCATGATGGGTACAGCGCAGGCAATGATGCGGTTCATATTGGCACCCAGCAGCATGACCAGCAGCTTCCAGGAGCCGAAGACGAATACACCCATAACTGCGGCGGCTGCAAAGGCACGGGTCATATTGCGCAGAATGGCGGGAGGGTCCTTGAAAACCCGGTGCAGAGTAAAGAGGTTCAGGATCGTGATACTGACATAGCACATGAGGTTTGCGGCGGCGGCACCCACAATGCCGATGGCAGGGTTCCCTGTCAGCACATACACCAAAATCAGCTTCAAACCTCCGCCGACAAACATATTGATTACCGGCAGCCGCTCGTGTCCACGAGCCTGCATGATAGCGTTCGTCAGCAGAACAAGCGGATTGAAGATGACACCGATGCCGAGAATCGTCATCATCCGGGTTGCAAGCACCAGATTTTCGCCCCGATAGCCGCCCAGCAGAGCGGTGACGGGCTGCGCCAGCAGTGTCAGACCGAAGGCACAGGGCATGGCAATGAGAGCTGTGATTCGGGCGGCGGATTCCTCCGTCGCTCTGGCTGCGGCGGTGTTGCCGACCGTGAGCTGTGCGGTGATTGCGGGGATGGCGCTGATGGTGATGGGCGTAATGAAGGCGCAGGGCATATTCAAAATGGTGATAGCCATGGAATAGATGCCACGCTGCACATCTGCCTGCTTCTGAGTCAGAAAGCCCAGCAGCTGGGTCATGTAGATCTTGGTGTCCAGCACCGTGAGAATCTGAAGTCCCGCAGAGCCGATGGTGATGGGAATGGCAATGGCAAGAATGCTCTTGGCGATGTCCTTGGCGGCATCCGTATCCTCCGGGCTGTCGGGAAGATCCACATAGGCTTTCCGGAAGCAGTTGTTGAGGTATATGGAGGACACAAGACAGCTCATGGTCACGCCAAAAATGGCGGCACCGGCTGCCAGAGCAATGCTGCCTGTATAAATTTTAACCAGAACTGCGGCGACTATACCCACGATCAGCTTGAAGACCGCTTCGATGATCTGGGAGACGGAGGTGGGGAGCATATTGCTCTGCCCCTGGAAGAAGCCGCGGTAGGTGCTCATGAGACAGACAAGGAAGCAGCAGGGGCCAAGAGCGCCGATGGCGGCCCAGGCGTCGGGCTGCTTCTGGAAGGCTGCCAGCTGACGGCAGAAAACCGTCATCAGCACGCTGCCCACCAGACCCAGCGTCAGGAAGATGGTACGGGAAACCCGATAGACCTTCCGCATCTGGCGGTAATGCCCAAGGGAATTGGCCTGAGAAATGAGACGGCTCATAGCCACCGGCAGGCCGGCGGTGGAGATCATCAGCAGCACGGTGTAGATTTCGTATGCGGTGCTGTAATAGCCGAAGCCCTCTTCCTTGATAATGGCGTTGAGGGGAATCTTATAGAGGGCGCCGATGACCTTTACAACGGCGGTTGCCATTGCCAGCAGCATGGTGCCGTGGAGAAAGGACTGCTTTTTCTGCGTATTAGACATGGCTGCCTCCCGATACTTCATTGGGGTCCTCTGCGAAGATGTGCGGAATGGCGTAGGTTGCCAGTTCTTCCACAACTTTTTGCAGGTCGATGGTGGGGAAGCGGCCGTTCTGGTAGAGAATTTTGCCTCTTACCATGGTCATGGCCACATCGCCGCCCTTGGCGCTGAAGCACAGGGCGTTCAGCACATTGTGGCAGGGCATCAGATGGGGAGCGGAGAAATCCACCAGACAGAGGTCGGCATCCATGCCAACCTTAATCATGCCGGCGCTTTCGGCACGGCCCTGCGCCTTGGCACCGCAGACCGTTGCCATCATAAGGGCGGCAGGAGCGGGAAGGGCAGAGGCATCGCCGCCCTTGGCCCGTGTGGCAAGGGAAATGCCCCGGATTACCTCGAACAGATCCATGTTGCCGGATTCAATGACACCGCCGGTGCCGAGAGCCACATTCATGCCGTTTTTCACACATTCAAGCACGGATGTGGTGCTGCGGCCGTTTTTGGCGGCGGCGATGGGACAGGCCACAGCGGTGGCCTTGTGCTTGCCCAGAATTTTCTGCTCCTCAGGAGAGAGGAAGGCACAGTCCGTTGCGGTGACCGGCACATTAAACACCCCATGGCAGCTCAGAAGCTCGCCGGGGCCAAGCCCGGTGCGATCCATGCAGGAATCCACTTCCTGCTGTGTCTCGGCAAGGTGGAGCTGGAAGCCCAGCTTCTTTTCATCGGCATAGCCCACAAGGGCTTCCCACAGCTTGAAATTGCTGGTGTACTCGGCGTAGATGCCTGCGTCGATGCGGATGCGCCCGTCATCGTAGCCGTTCCACTTGTCGGTAATCCGGCACAGCTCCTGACACTGCTCGTCGGTGTCAAAGTCGAATTCCTCGTTCTGATCGATGAACCGATAGGCGGAGAGGGCCAGATTGGCCTTGATGCCGGATTCTGCCACGGCCTCGGCGGTGGCATCGGGGTAGTAGTAGAGGTCGGATACGGAGGTGATGCCGAACCGCAGGCACTCCGCAATGCCCATGAGGGCAGCGGCCTTGGCGCTGCGGGCGTCCATTTTGTCCTCCCGCTTCAGCTGGGCATCCAGCGCCTCGGCGCTGGAAAGATCATCGAAATAACTGCGCAGGGCGGTAGCCGCCAGATGGGTGTGGCAGTTCACAAGACCCGGCATCAGCACCATGCCGGTGCCGTCTACGATGGTTTTGGGCGGTTCCTTCGGGGCGGTTTTGCCCAGATAGGCGATTTTTCCGTCGGCAACGCCTAAGTATGCGCCGAACAGGACTTCCATCCGTTCATTCATGGTCACGATAGTGACATTGGAAATCAGAGTATCCAAATCAGATGCTTCCTTTCATCAGTTCAAACAGTTCTTCCTTCTGCTTCAGCACCTCAGGCAGCATTTCAATGTACTGCTCCGGGAACTTGGGGTTGTGGAACCTCCGCAATGTGCCGTCGGGAAGATTGACTTTATTCATACCGCCGCCGCCAAGGGACAAGATGGTATGCAGCTCTTCCATCATATAGATGTTATACAGACAGTCGAGACCGTCCCGGCTCCAGCCTACATTTTCAAAGGAACCGGACATATATTTCTGCCGATAGAGGTAATAGGGACGGTAGTTCAGTTTACGCAGGGTATCTCCTGCATATTCAACCATCCTTGCCACCTCGCCGGGAGCGGAAAGCCCCTGCCGGTTTTCAAAAAGATCGGCACCTTTCTTTAGGGCTAAGGTGTGGACGGTAATGTTGGCGGGATCGAGAGCGGCGATTTCGTCCAGCGAGCGGCAGAAGCCCTCGTATGTATCCGTGGGAAGCCCCGCAATGAGATCCATGTTGATGGCGGTGAAACCGGCATCCTTTGCCCAGTGGTAGGCAGTGACCACATCCGCTGCCTTGTGGGGACGGCGGCAGGCATCCAGCACGCTGTCAATCATGGTCTGGGGATTGATGCTCATGCGGTCTGCTCCGTGCTCGTGAATGGCCAGCAGCTTTTCTGGGCTTAATGTGTCCGGACGACCGCCCTCCACGGTAAATTCGATGCACCGGGAGAGGTCAAAAACATCCCGAATGGTGTCCAGCAGCAGACTGATCTGCCGGGTGTTCAGGGTGGTGGGGGTGCCGCCGCCGATGTAGATGGTGCGAAGATGCCTGCCGGATTTTTTCAGCAGTTTTCCGGTGGCGGTGATTTCCTGCAAAAGCGCCTGTAAGTACGGCTCAATCAGCTCTGTACGCTTGCCGATGGTGCGGCTCACGAAGCTGCAATAGGAGCAGCGGGTGGGACAGAAGGGAATACCGATGTAGAGGGAAATATCCTCTTTTTCGGCAAGCTGCGCCGCTTTTACGGTTGAAGCGGAGCAGTCCAGCGCCAGCTTTCGGCGGGGAGGCGTCACATAGTAGACATCTTTTAGAAGCTTTTCAGCGGTTTCCTTCGTGCCGCCCTGCAAAAGATGCTTGGTAGTGAGCTTGGTGGGGCGCACTCCGGCAATGGCTCCCCAAGGGGGAAGCACCGGAAGAAGCTGAATGGCAGCCAGATAGAAGCTCTGCTGCAGCAGCTGCCGCCGGGTAGGGACGGTTTCCTTTTCTGCAAGGAGCCGCTTTCTGGCGGTGACGGTTTTGCCGTCCTGAGAAATGGTGGTGACAGCGGTGAGCCAATGGTCGCCCCGCAGAAGGCGGGAGACCGCCTGCCCCTGGGCTTCGGGGCCGAAGAGGGACATTTGCAGCTGTTCCACCGGGTATCGGTCTTCATGACCGATGAGTGTTAATTCCATAAAGAACCCTTTCTTGCTCCCGGAGGGGAGATTATTTCAAATAGGGATTATAGCGCCGCTCCTCAGCAAGAGAGGTGCTGCCGCCGTGACCGGGATAAACCGCACAGTCCACGGAAAGCTCCGCCAGACGGGCGAGACTCTTTTTCATGTCCGCAGAGCTGCCGCCGGGGAGATCTGTCCGCCCGCAGCTGCCGGCAAAGAGGGTGTCTCCGCTGAACATGGCGTTTTCTGTCAGAAGGCACACGGAGCCGGGGGTGTGTCCCGGAGTGTGGAGCACATGGAAAGAAACGCCTGCGGCCTCCACAATATCTCCCTCGTCATAGAGATTAGTGTAGTAAAGCTGCCCGGCAGTCATCATGGGCGGCATGGAAAGATCTGCCTCGTGCAGATACACGGGACATTCCCACTCCAGCACCAATTCCTTGACGGCACCCACATGGTCAAAGTGACCGTGGGTCAGCAAAATGGCATCCACTGTGAGATTCCGGGAATTTACATATTCCAAAATGGTTTCCGGCTCGTAGCCCGGATCGATGACGGCGCAGTGCCCGCCGTTGCTTACAAAATAAGTATTTGTCTGGTACATTCCCAGAGTCAGCTTGGAAATATTCATAGACCTTAACCTCTTCTGGGGGTGTCCATCAGCTGATCGGTGTCGAGAATCAGAGTTACGGGGCCGTCATTGACGGACTCTACCTGCATATCAGCACCGAAGCGGCCGTGCTGAGGGGGATACCCCAGCTGGGCGCAGTCGGACAGGAATTTTTCATAGAGGGCGTTGCCCAGCTCCGGGTCGGCGGCACCGATAAAGTTGGGACGGCGGCCCTTGCGGCAGTTGCCATAGAGGGTGAACTGGCTCACTACCAGCACCTGTCCCTGCACGGCATCCAGCCCTAAATTCATTTTGCCGTTTTCATCCTCGAAAATCCGAAGACCCAGCGCTTTTTCTGCCAGATACCGGCATTCTTTTTCCGTATCGTTGGGGCCTACTCCGAGAAGAATCAGAAATCCCTTCCCGATTTTTCCCACCACCTCGCCGTCAATGGTGACGGAGGCGGAGTTGACCCGTGTTAAAATTGCACGCATGGCGATAACTCCTTATATTTGAAATGGGTCAGTTCTGACCCCGGCGGGAGCCGAGCACATCCCGGATGCTCAGCAGTTTGTTGCGGATAGAATCCAGCTCCGCCACATTCTTGACTTCAAATCGCACGGTAAATACGCTCTTGCCGCCGGGCATATCCTTGCCCAGCAGTTCCTTGACTCGGATGCGGTTGGTGGACATGACGGTTGCCACATCCAGCAGCAGACCGTCTCTTGTGATGCAGTCCAGCTCCAGAGTCGTTTCAAAGGGCTGTTCTTCCTGATTGGCCCAGCGGACACGAACCCAGCGGTTGGCCTGAATGGGATCGTTCCGGTGAGCGGCATTGGGGCAGTCAGCCCGATGGATGGACACGCCGAAGCCCTTGGTGATGAAGCCCACAATGGCATCTCCGGGAACGGGGGTGCAGCATTTGGCGAACTTAATCATGCAGGAATCAATGTCCTCTACAATCACACCGTTGACGGCGTGACGGTTTTGCTTGGCAGCCTCGGAATCCGGGGCAGTGCGCAGAGGAATTGCCGGGTGGAGCTTATCGTTGGCCTGCGCTTTGATGGCCTTGTTAATATCATCCCGAATGCGTCCCACCGCTTTGACAGCGGTAAGACCGCCGTAGCCGATGGCGGCGTACATATCTTCCCAGCTTTCAAAGGACAGCTTTTTCAGCAGCTGGGGAGAGAATTCCGGATCAATGGTGATGCTGAGGGGCAGACCTGCCCGACGCATTTCTGCCTCGAAGGAAGAACGGCCGTGAGCCACATTTTCGTCCCGCTTTTCCTTTTTGAACCATTGCTTGATCTTGGTGCGGGCCTGATTGGATTTGCAGATATTGAGCCAGTCACGGCTGGGTCCCTTGGCGGATTTAGAGGTCAGCACCTCGACAATGTCGCCGTTTTTCAGGGGCGTGTCGATGTTGGCAATCCGGTTGTTGACCTTGGCACCAATCATGGAGTTACCCACGCCGGAGTGAATGGCGTAGGCAAAGTCAATGGGAGTGGAGCCTGCGGGCAGGGATACGATCCGGCCCTTGGGGGTAAAGACGAAAACTTCGTCGTCAAACATATCGATTTTGAGGGACTGAACATAGTCCTCCGCATCGGTGTCCTGCTGGCTTTCCAGAAGCCGCCGCACCCACTCAAAGTCCTTTTCGTTGCCGTCGCCGGTTCCCTGCTTGTATTTCCAGTGGGCGGCAATACCGTATTCGGCGGTCTGGTGCATATCCCATGTGCGGATCTGTACCTCAAAGGGGATACCCTGGGAACCGATAACGGTGGTATGAAGACTCTGGTACATATTGGGCTTGGGGGTGGAAATGTAATCCTTGAACCGCCCGGGCACCAGATTGAAAAGATCGTGAATATGGCCGAGGACATTATAGCAGTCCGGAATGGTGTCCACAATGACCCGGAAGGCATAAATGTCGTAGAGCTCGTCGATGGTCTTGCCCTGCGCCTGCATTTTCCGGTAGATGGAATACACATGCTTGATCCGGCCGTAGGTGGTGTTATTGATACCCACGCAGGTGAGCCGCTGGGTAATTTTGTTCTGAATGGTGTGCATAAAGGCTTCGTCCTGCTCCTTGTGAGCATTGAGGTAGGACATAATGGAGTCATATGCAGTGGGATTCAGATAGCGCAGGGAGGTGTCTTCCAGCTCCCACTTGATTTTCTGCATACCAAGACGGTGCGCAAGGGGAGCGTAGATATCCATGGTTTCCTGACATTTGCTGATCTGCTTGCCAAAGGTCTGGTACTGCATGGTGCGCATATTGTGCAGGCGGTCGGCAATTTTGATCAGCACTACCCGGATGTCCTTGGACATAGCCATGAAGAGCTTGCGCAGATTCTCCATCTGCGCCTGCTCGGTGCTGGAAAAATTGGCTCGGGTCAGCTTTGTGACACCTTCCACCAGTTCCGCCACGGTCTGACCGAAGATTTTTTCAATGTCCTCGTGGGAGGCATCGGTGTCTTCAATGCAGTCGTGAAGAAGAGCACCCAGAACGGCATCGGTATCCAGTCCCATTTCCACGACGATTTCCGCCACGGCAAGGGGGTGGATGATGTACGGAGAACCGTCTCTGCGTTTCTGATCTTTATGTTTGTTCCGTGCGTATTCAACAGCCCGGTCGATAATCGCCATATCGGCATTGGGCATACATTTCAGAATTTTGGAACACATGGACTCATAATGGGCCTCAAAAGTTTCCAATCTAATCAGCTCTCTTTCGTATGAAGCAGAATTTGCATAGTTTTGCTTTGGGAGAGGTCAGCTTTCTCAGTACCGGGCGTCAGGGTGACGGTGAGGCACTCCTGATGCCGCTCTGTCTGCAACAGACCCACATCCCGGAAAATGTCCAGACAGGTCATCAGCTGACCGAGATTCAGGGAGACTCCGGACCACCGGACGATCTTCCGGCACAGGCACATGGGAGACTCCTGCACAGGGCAGGGACAGTTTGCCAGATACCGCCAGATCATGCCAAGCGTTGCCCGCTCGGGATACAGTGCGGCGGCATCCTCACGGGTGAGACAGCCGCTGCGCAGATGCTGGTAACTGCCGGCTTCGGCAGAGCAGGGCACGGCACAGCTGGGACGAATGTCCAGAACATTCATCTGCACTGTCCGGGTTCCCCGGAATTCGTTGACCTGAGGGTTAAAGGCCACATCCACCACATCGCCTTGCTGAATGGAGGCGGACTGGGGGGTGGCAGAAAAATAGATGGCATTGATGTACTGGCGGCCGGAGCGGAGACGAAGCCGCATATGCCGCCCGGAGCCCACCAGACTGATTCGATCCACGGTGAGCTTTTCCATCATCAGCACCGGCTTGGGACAGCCGTTGCCGCAGGGCTCCAGAGTGTCAAGGGCATCCACGCCGCCCACGGTGAAAAGCTCCGGGGAAATGGCGCAGTCCACATCCAGAACGGTACGGGGACCGGCGTCGGCGTAGTATTGGGATGCCAGCTGGCACATCTGCTGACGGAAGGGAACGATATTCTCCCGGGAAATGGTAAAACCTGCCGCCAGCTCATGACCGCCGTAGCTTTCCAGCAGATCCGACAGGGCGGTGAGGGAAGTGAAGAGGTTAAAGCCGCCGAAGCTTCGGGAACTGGCCTTGCCGTGCTCTCCGTCCAGACAGATCAGGAAGGTGGGACAGCAGTATTCCTCCGCCATGCGGCTGGCAACAATGCCGACAACGCCCTGATGCCAGCTTTCGTCTGCCAGCACAATGGCTTCCGGGGTTCTTCCCGGAGGGAGCATGGCAACGGCGTCGTCATAGATTTTGGATTCCACCTGCTGACGCTCCCGGTTGAGGTCACACAGGGCTTTTGCCAGAAACTCCGCCCGCTGGGGATCATGCGTCAGAAACAGCTCCACAGCCAGATCGATTTTTCCCATGCGGCCTGCGGCGTTGATCCGTGGGGCCAGCATGAAGCCGATGGCTCCGGCATTCAGATGATCCGGCGTACAGCCTGTCTCCTGCATGAGGGCGGCAATACCGGGACGGGGGCGGGTTTTCATGGATTCCAGCCCTCGGGTAACAAACACCCGGTTTTCTCCGTGAAGCACCATCACATCGGCAACGGTGCCGAGGCAGACCATGTCGGCGTAATCCTGCATCACGGCTTCCTGAGAGCCGGAAAGTGCGGCGGCCAGCTTGAAAGCTACACCTACGCCGGAGAGAGTCTTGTGAGGATATCCTCCGTCGGGACGGTGGGGGTCCACCACGGCAACGGCATCGGGAAGAATTTCCTTGCACTCATGGTGATCGGTAATCACCAGATCCATGCCAAGTTCCTTGCAGAGCTTGGCTTCCTCTACGGCGGTGATGCCGCAGTCCACGGTGATGATAAGCTTGACGCCCTCATCGTGGAGCTGATGGATGGCAATGGGGTTAAGGCCGTAGCCCTCCTCCAGCCGTCCGGGGATATAGCTGACGCAGTCCGCCCCGTTGCGGCGGAGAAAATCTGTCAGCAGGCAGGTGGCGGTGATACCATCCACATCGTAGTCGCCGAAAACAGCAATTTTTTCTCCCTGCATCATGGCAAGGCCCACCCGTCCGGCGGCAAGATCCATGTCCGTCATGGAGAAAGGATCCGGCAGGGGAGCGCAGCAGTCCAGATAGGCTTTCGCTTCCTCAGCACTGCCCATGCCGCGGGCGGCAAGGATCATGGCGGTGAGCGGTGCGTAGCCCCCGCTTACCAATGCGTTTACGGCATTCATTTCCGGTTTCGATACATTCCAAATTCCATACTTCAAGGCAATACACATCCAGTTTAACTTTTCTGATTATTATATCAAAATCGGCCCGGATGCACAATAGGTTCTTTGAAAATTTATCGAAAATGTATAGAAATTTCTGGTAAAAACCGTCAACTCTGCCCTTGCAGCAGCTGGGTTACGGTGACGGCCAGCAGCGGAGACAAAATCATGCCGCCGATGCCCCAAAGTCGATAGCCGGCGTACATTACAAAAAGTGTCACAAGGGGGTCAAGCCCCAGATGTTTTCCGACGAACTTCGGCTCCAGAGCGGTGCGCAGCAGCATATCTGTCAGATACACCGCCAGCAGCCCCACCGCACGGAATTGCTGCCCTTGCAGCAGACAGATAATGCTCCACGGAATCAGCACCGTGCCGGTGCCGAGAATCGGCAGAGCATCGATCAGCGACACCAGCACGGCCCAAAGAGGAGCGTAGGAAATCCTGAGGAGCAAAAATCCGCCGGTCAGGACGACCAGAGTGATGAGAGTAAGCTTTGCCTGAGCAGCGAGCCAGCCGACAATGGATTTTTTCAGCTGCTTCAGATGGGGCAGATACTTTTCCTTCCAGACAGGCGGCAGCCGCCGTGCAACCCAATCTTTGATTTGCGGCAGTTTTGCGGAGATCATAAAGCTGGCCAGAATCCATGTGCCGATGCTGAGGGCACTGTCCGGCAGAGAACGCAAAAGCCCTGTGAACATCCGAACCACACCCGCAGAAAAACTGTCTACAAGAGCGGTGCTGTCGGAAAAAAGCCGCTCCAGACCGTAGTTCAGAATGGAGCCCAGTCCCCTGGGGGCACGGCCCGCCAGAGAAAGCAGCCATCTTTTGAGGGATGCAAGACCGTCCAGTACTGTCTCCACCAGATCGGGCAGAATCCCGGCCAAGGCACCCAGCTGCCGCAGAAGCAGCGCTCCCAGAACAGTCATCGCAAGAACGGCGACAGCCAGAGCGGCGGTGATACCAATGCCGGAGGCAATTCCCCGGCGTATATGCAGCTGCCGCTGAAGGGCGGAAACCATGGGCTCCGCTGCCAGCGCCAAAGCCCATGCCAGCAGGAACGGCAGCATAAGCGGAAGCAGCAGACGGCTGAAAAGCCACAGGACAGCCGCACCCAGAACGATGGCGGCGAGGGTGTATAAAAGAGGCTTGGACATGGCGTCTCCTTTCAATGAAAATCCCGTATGGGGCTTGCAATTTTAGAAATTTATGTTACAATACCAATGTCAATTTGAGGATATTCGTGCATAATTGATAAAATATGTATTATAGGGGGTTGTACCGTGAGCAAAAAACCAAAATACTATATTATTGAGGCATCTGCGCTGCCAGAGGTGTTTATCAAGGTGGCCGAGGCGAAGCGCCTGCTTTCCACCGGTGCAGCCGGCACGGTCAACGATGCAACCCGTATGGTGGATCTGAGCCGCAGTGCGTTCTATAAGTATCGGGATGCAGTCCTTCCTTTCCAGAACATGACCAAGGGACGCATTATTACTTTCCAGTTCATGCTGAATGACGAACCGGGTATGCTGTCTGCCATTCTGGCTACATTTGCCCGATACGAGGCCAATATCCTGACCATCAATTCCATCGTCCCCACCAATGGCTGCGCCTTGGTGACGATTTCCGCTGAGACGGCAGAAATGAGCGGCTCTCTGGAAGAGCTTTTGGGAGACACAAAGACGATCCCCGGCGTGATAAAGGCCGAGGTTCTGGCCGGCTGATTCATAGTTGCAATGACCACTCTGCTTTGGCAGGGTGGTTTTTGTTTGCATGGCACGCATCGCAAAATCTCAGCATAGAATGGTGCGGAGGTGAAAAGAATGCGCGTTGTGCAAAAATTCGGCGGAACATCTCTGGCAGATGCGAACTGCCTGCGCTCGGCGGCAGAAAAGGCAGTTTCTTTTGCAAGGCAGGGGGCACAGGTGGTATGTGTGGTTTCTGCCCAAGGACAGGCCACAGATGCCCTGCTTCGGCAGATTGCCAAAGTGACGGAGTCGCCGGACCCACGGGAAGCGGATGGGGTGCTGGCGGCGGGGGAACAGATCTCGGCGGGGCTGATGGCCATGAGCATCCAGTCTCTGGGGTATCCGGCAATGAGTTTCACGGGCGGTCAGGCGGGAATCCGAACCGACTGCAATTACACAGATGCACGAATCCTTCACATGGATACTGCCAATATCCTCCGGGCGCTGGAGAACGGAAAAATTGCCGTGGTGGCGGGATTTCAGGGGGTAGATGAGACCGGGAGCATCACCACTTTGGGCAGAGGCGGCTCCGATACCACGGCGGTAGCGCTGGCGGCAGCACTGGGAGCCGACAGGTGCATGATCTATACGGATGTGGACGGGGTCTACGACCGGGACCCGAGGCGTTTCCCGGATGCAAAGAAATTTCCGGTCATCAGCTATGAAGATATGCTGACCCTTGCGCAGAGCGGCGCACAGGTGCTGCAAAAGCGGTGCGTGGAACTGGGAAAACGATTCTGCGTGCCAATCGAAGTGCTTTCCGCTTTCCACCCGGGGGAAGGAACGCTGGTGACGGATGCACGGAAATCATTTTTGCCAAAACTCCCATAGGATATTCAAAACCCACGAAGACGGCGGAAAAATCGGAAAAACACCTTGTTTTTTCTTAAAAATATCCCTTGACAAAAAAGAGTCGCCGTGGTAAAATGCAACAGGTAATAAAGAAGGCTGAACATCCGCCTCACCGTAAGCAGCAGGCAAAACGGTTCATATTCCACTTTTCCTGTTGGGAATTCTGTGTGAGTGTGCGGGTGCTTCGGCATCCGCTTTTTTGCTAGTAATGGAGGTGCTTACAATCGCTAAGTTAGATCATCAGCTTAATGAGGAGATCCGGGATAAGGAGATCCGTGTTATTGGTGCCGACGGAGCCCAGCTGGGTATCATGTCTGCCGCTCAGGCCAATGATATGGCAGAGGAGCAGGGTTTGGATCTTGTGAAGATCTCTCCCAATGCTGTTCCGCCTGTCTGCAAGATCATGGACTATTCCAAGTTCTGCTTCGACCAGAAGAAGCGGGAGAAGGAAGCCAAGAAAAACCAGAAGGTTGTGGAAGTCAAAGAGATCCGCATGAGCCCCAGTATCGATACCAATGACCTCAATACCAAGGTTAAGGCTGCTCAGAAGTTCCTGACCGACGGCAACCGTGTGAAAGTCAGCGTCCGCTTCCGTGGCCGTGAGATGGCACACACCAACTTGGGTGAGAAGCTGCTGATGGACTTTGCAGGTGCGTGTGCGGAAATCGCCACCATGGAAAAGAATCCCAAGCTGGAAGGCCGCTTTATGGCCATGTTCCTGACCCCCAAAAACAGTAAATAAGCCAAACGGCTACTATTGACCAAAGATATCGGAAGGAGAATCACCATGCCTAAACTGAAAACCCATAGCGGTGCAAAGAAAAGATTCAACCTGACCAAGAACGGTAAGGTTAAGAGAGCTCATGCTTTCAAGAGCCACATCCTCACTAAGAAGACCACCAAGCGTACCCGTCATCTTCGTACTACTGCTTACGCCGACCAGACCAATGTCAGCGCAATCAAGAAGATGATTCCGTACAAATAAGGCAGAATAGGAGGATACAGAAATGGCAAGAGTTAAAGGCGCAATGATGACGCGCAAGAGAAGAAACAGCACCCTGAAGCTGGCTAAGGGCTA
>RCNI01001088.1_pt1 | contig 15351 bp, 7 predicted proteins | sample 2041151 | NCBI WGS metagenome assembly RCNI01 (sample SAMN09708214, study PRJNA481090) | feces metagenome | isolation source: feces | place: Antarctica: Albino Rookery | reverse complement strand
AAATTGCAGATAGATGAATTATTGCAAAAAGAAAACCAGTTGCGACATTTTATCGCAACTGGTTGTTTTAACTGGGGACTTATTTTACAGCCCCAATTTTTTTATAATACAGGAAATATCTATTTTCCTGTAAAGCTGTCTTCTCTTTTTTATACAAACACAATCTGTACGTTTTTACAATTTGTAACATATACAAGAGAAGCATATACGATATCAAAGGAAAGAATGTCGCCCGGTTTCAATTCACCTTCATAATCTTCAATATCGAGAATTGTATGGTCACTTGAAGCTCCGATAATTTCAATGCCTTTATCTCTAGGTGAAATTTCATCAATGCTACCGTAGTCTACTTTACCGATTCCAAGTAAGGCTCTTTTTCTATTTCCACGATCAACATATTCAGGTGTATGACCGAAAGCATCAATGGAAATTTTTCCGATTGGATGTGAAGGTTTTGTTTTTACTTCAATGACTTCTGCCTTCAGTGTGTAAATATCATCATGTAAAAAGCTCATATCGCATCCAAAGAAACGAGGTAAGTCTTTAGCCAGAAGAATTCCTTCGCCGACTCTCAGCATATTGATTCTTTTTGGCATATCACCATTAAGAATTCTTGGGAGGCTTGTCGTTCCTCCTCCGGATATGTATTCCAGCTCTCTTCCGATTAGTGCTTCAATTCTTTCCGCAATGCTAACCAGTTCATCAAGCTTTTCAGCTGTCGCCTCGATTGAACCGTAACAGCCAAGGTTAGTGCCGACACCGGATAGTTCAAGGTGGTCAAGTTCGTTTTCCACAATTAAAGCAACTTCAACCATTTCATCTTTATCCCAGAATCCTTCGCGAAGATCGCCTAAGTCAGCCATAAGAATTACCTTATGAACTTTATTCTGCTTTGCAGCTTCTTCGTTAAGTGCACGCAGAACACATAATTCGCTGTTTAAGCTGATATCAGTAAGTCTGATAACTTCAGGAATCTCACTTAGCATAGGAACACGCAGGAGCAGGTAGGGAAGATCAATTCCATAGTTTCTGGCATCTTCAATCTGTTCCAGTCGGGAAGAAGCAATCATCTTTGCTCCACCTTCCTGATACATCTTTGCACATTCAGGAATACCGGTAGTTCCTTTAATAACACCGGCGATATCAATGCCGAATTCAGCACATCGCTCAACGATTGCAGCAACATTTTCTTTTAAATACTGTAAGTTTATTTCGACCCTTGGATATAACTGTTTAACCATAATCGTTCTCCTTATATAAAATATTATTTTAATCTTAACATTTTTTTCATAAAATGTCTAATCTTAAGGGGAAAATGATATAATATACATGTTTACGGAGATTAGAAAATGAAAAAAATAATTTTTAGAGAAGATGAGATTCTGCCTTTTTCACGTAGTCGATTTGGAGAAATGGCAGGAATACCGGAAGATGAAAAAGACGGTTCCGGGATTATGAACATTAGTGAAGAAGTTCATAAAAAGACAATGAAGAATATAGAAATTAAAGGAAATTTTCTTTTTTGTCATAGTGTGAATATCCATCAGAAAAAGATAGCTGTTCAGAATTATTCTTTTGAATCCCCTTATTTTTTACAAATTCCTAACCGTATAATTAAAGGAATATGTTTTTATCTTTTTACTATAGAAAATAAATGTGAAACGCCATTAGACAATCTAAGCCCTTTGGAATGTGTATATAGAGACTTATGGGGAACGGCATATGTAGATGGTACAGCAGAATATATAAAGAAAGAGCTTAGAGACACTTTTCCTGAAGCGTATCTTTCTGAGAGCTTCGGCCCCGGATATTTTGGAATGCCGGTAAAAGAGAATGAGACTTTTTTTAATCTGCTTGATGGTGAATCACTGGGAATGAAGTTAAATGACAGGGGAATTTTTTATCCCGAAAAAAGCTGTGCAGGTTTTTTCCTTATAACTGAAGAAGAACTAAAGATAGATAAGGCTTGTAAAATGTGCATCGGTAATAAACAAAGCTGTAGCATTTGCAATATAAACAGGAGCATAAAGTAAATGAGAGAAGAGAAGAAATGCAGAATATTTTCTAACAGAATATGTAATGAATGCGGCCTTTGTCCGGCATCTGAAAATAGCGGATTCTTTCATGAATTTTACGAAATCCGTAATGCGATAGAAGAAGCAGAGGAATACGGAATAGCTGTTGATATGGGGACAACAACTTTAAGTGCAGCGTTGTTCAGGCAGCCAGATGGACGGATTATAGGTAGATGTTCTATGGAAAATCCCCAGAGAAAATATGGGAGCGATGTTATCTCAAGACAGTCTTATGCTTTGCGGGGAGAAAGAGAACTTGCAGAACTTCAGCATATTCTCCTGCAGGGGATAAATAAACTTATTGAAAGAATTCTTTCTACGGGCAGCATCAGAAAAGATGATGTCAGGAGAATAATCGTAGCAGGAAATACAACGATTTCACACCTTTTTCTCAGATTGGACGTAAAGGGAATTTCATCCAGTCCTTTTGTTCCTGCTTTTTATGGAAGCCGATGTTTAACTGCTGGTAAAGCAGGCCTGAATCTTGGAGAAGATGTGGAAGTTTATCTTCCTTCTAATATAGGTGGTCATGTGGGGTCTGACATTACCGCCGGCCTTTTAAACCACAATTTTTTCAATGTACAAAGATGTAATCTGTATGTGGATATAGGTACGAATTGTGAAATTGTTCTTACGGGGAAGGGAAAAGCTGTTGCTACATCGGTTGCAGCAGGACCGGTATTTGAAGGTGGAGCTTTAAAGAAGGGAATGGCGGCTCAGGCAGGTGCCATAAAAAAGGTAGAGATTAACCATAATGTGGCAATTCAAACGATATATGAAGAAGAACCAAAAGGAATCTGTGGATCAGGCATCATTTCAGCCCTTAGCCAAATGATAAAAAGTGGCATCATGGATTCTTACGGCAGAATACAAAGCAGAGAAGAGCTACGTGCCAAACGGGTTCCGGAGCTGATATGCAATCATATACTTCAGGGCAGGGAAGTCAATGACTTTCTGATTTCAGAGACTGGAGATGTGGTCATTACACAAAAGGATATCCGTGAGGTTCAGCTGGCGAAAGCGGCAGTTTTATCAGGAATCTGTCTGCTGATGGATGCCATGGGGATTACAGAAAAGGATATTGAACATCTGTATATTACAGGAAATTTTGGAAATAGTCTTGAGGCGGAAGATCTGATCACTGCAGGCCTGATCCCTGATTTCAGCAGGAGTAAAATTCTCTTTATAAAAGACAGTGTAATAAATGGGTTAATTGCTCTTGGAATTAATAAAAAATTGAGAGTAAAGGAAAAAGAAATAACCAAGGCGATTCACTGCATTTCATTGGCAGACACTGCAGGCTTTCAACAAAGCTATATCGAAGCCATGAATTTTCCTGTTTATCAGAGATAAAGTGTGACGCTGATTTTACGATTTTCAGAAAATGTGACAGAAGAATAAGGAATCCGATGTTTCGGGTTCCTTTTCTTGACGGGAGGGATATAGCAGGTATATAATGAAATTACAATTTGATTTATGCGGACATAGTTCATTGGTAGAATATCAGCTTCCCAAGCTGAGGAGGCGGGTTCGATTCCCGTTGTCCGCTCCACATTTACACCTCGGATATTTCCGGGGTTTTCTTTTGCTTAGAGATATAATTGACAAGAATTCTTAAATTTGTTAGAATTCTCTAAAGAAAACTTCATAAATGCATTTTGTGTTCTTTACAATTTGTAAAGCTAAGAGGGAAACAGGTTAAATTCCTGTGCGGTCCCGCCACTGTACCAGAAGAGATTTATTTATAGGCCACTGTATAACATATGGGAAGGCAAATGAATTATTGAAGCTGAAGCCAGGAGACCTGCACAATTTGAAATCTTAATCGCGGATGAACGATAATGAGGATTTATATTTTACAGAGAGTACATGCTATATTATTTATAATAAAGCACTTTTTACTAAAACATGAAATGCAGGATGTGAGTAAAAAGGAGGCAATAGTATGCAAAACAGTAGTCCGAAGAAAAATGTATTTAACAAGGCGTTAGTATTGTTACTTACATTTTTTTTAGTTTTCTGTTCATTACCTGTAAATGTTTTCGGTATTGATCATATTACGGAAACGCAGGCTCAAAACAGAAAAAAGACCGTAACCGTATATGCTGTTAAAAGAGGTACAGATGGAAAAACTCAGGACAAGGTTCTTATCGAACCGGTCAAAGTTACTGTATATGAAGGTACATCCTTACGATATATGCTGGATGATCTTACGCAGACCACGACAGAATATAATAACAGTAACAAGTATCTCGTTAAGCTTAAGGGAGAATATGACCATAATTGCTGGAGAGGATTTATCCGAAACGGTCAAGGAGAGCCGAAAGGGGAAAAGGCATTAAGAGACTTAAACATAAGTGATGGTGATCAGATTATAATTACCAATCTTGACAAATATAATTCCCCATTAGAACTGCCATCTCTTCCAATAACATGGGAACAGATGGAACCGGAAAATATCACGAATACAATAGACCTGACAGAGGGTGTTGAAACTGCAATAGATAAGGTTTCAATGGAAAACATGTTAAATGGAAATCAGGCTGATGCAGTCACTAAAAATCTGGTTTTTGATCCTTACATTACTGTAGAGGGAAAGAGATATCATGCAACGTGGAATACCTCAAATCTCGATGTAGTGGACAGTCATGGGAAAATTACAAGACCACGCACGGGTAATGATGCTGATGTAAAAATTACTCTCGCCTTAAGAGATGGCCCGGTAAAAATTTATAATATTAAAGTTAAATCCTATACCAAAGATGAAAGTGCCGTTCTTGATGTAAAAGATAAAATTGGCTGGACTCTGATTAGGGGTGAAAATCAGAATGGCACAACAGCAAATGTTTATATGGATTTGGTATTACCTGAAACTTTTGAGGGATATGATGGGCTTACTGTAAAATGGAAATCCAGTAATCCTAATGTAGTAGCAGATAACGGTAAAGTGACAAGACCTGCAAAAGACACAAGAAATATTACACTTACAGCAACCATTAAAAAAGGCCAGATAACCGATACTAAAGTTGTAAAATTAAACGTAGTTTTTGCGGTAACAACTTATGAGAAAAATCTTGACGCAGATGTTCAGTGGTTAAATTCAACATGGAAAGCAGAAAATATTAAAGAGACAGGTTTAACAAAAGACCTGACTATGCCGTTAAAAGGAATAAAAGGAAGTACTATTACATGGAAGAGCAGCGATGAAACCGTAGTTAGCAATAAGGGTGAAATTTACAGAGATAAATCAGGCGGAAATGTCAAAAACACTACGATTACCGCAACATTATCAGCAGGCTCATGGAACCAGAAATTTTCAAAGACAGTTAAATTTGATGTGAAAGTTCTTCCATGGGATAAAGATTCACAGAATCTGATCGATGCTAAAGTAAAAGAACTGGAAGATCTTATAGCAGGACTTAAGCTTCCGGAAAACATTGGCGTAAAAAACCAGGAGGAAGTAACAAAGACTGTTGTGGATAACCGGGAGAAAATTAAATCAGCATACAACGCAGTTATTAATGCAGGACTTAAAGAGAAAGATGTCCAGGCACTTCCAGCGTATAAGAAATATATGAATGCTGAGGAACAGTTACGTAAACTTCCTAAAACAGTTACTGTTTCAATATTTGACGTAGTCAAAAACGGAAACAAGGATTATTCCGTTGATGGAACCTATTATTTGCCAAAAACGAAGGTGAAAATAGATGGTTTAGGAGGCCGACAGGTGAATAGTATAAGTAAGATTCACCTAGGATTAAAAAAATCAGGAATTCTTGATGATAAAAGCTGGATACAGATTACTAAGGGAAAGGATGTAATTAAAGCGGATAATCCGTATGAATGGCATTGCTTTGTAAATGGAAAGGACAGAGGAATATTTTCTGGTACAGGAAGTGCTGAGAAAATGGCTCTAGAACATGGTGATTCTCTGGCATTTATGTATGTAGATAAAAATGCAGGAACAACTATTACAGAAGAGCAGGCGAGACCGTTAGATAGCAGTGCGCCTGTAGAATATGATTATAATCAGGAACTTCTTGCTGATTTAAACTGGCTTACGGCTGAAGTTATTCTCAATGGAAATTCCAGCAGATTTGATATCCGAACAGATGTAAAGCTTCCGGAAAGAGGAAAGAACGGATGCAAAATTACCTGGCAAAGTGACAGAGAAGATGTTATTACAAAAGAGGGCAAAGTACTACGTCCCGGCGTAGATAGTTCTGATGCAGTTGTCATTTTAAAAGCGGAGCTTACAGGTTTTAATAGTGATAAGAGAACAAAAGAATTAAAGCTTACAGTGCCTGCAATGAAAATGAGTCCTGATGAAAAGAGAGTCAGCATTGCAAAAGAAAAGCTTGAACTTTCCGGACTTGAGGCAGTATCGAAAGACCTGAAATTGCCAACGCAGGGGTTTGATGGTGCAGTAATAACATGGGATAGCAATAACAAAGCTGTAATCGATAATTCCGGTAAAGTAACAAGGTCGAAAGAAAAAGATGTTGATGTTACACTCATAGCAACAATTAAATCCGGAGAAGTACAAGTCACAAAGAAATTTAAGGCACATGTTTTAAAAAATATTACTACAGATAGGGAAATTGTTGCATATGATGCAGAAAACTTGAACTTTGATGCAATTAAAGCTGAGAATTTATCGGAGAAAAAAGTAAAAAAGAATTTGAGACTTCCTGATAAGGGCGTTATGGGGTCAGAAATTACATGGAAAAGTAGCAATGAGAAAGTTATATCTGTAGATGGTATAGTTAAACAGAATGATAAGGATAATAATGTAGATTTAACTGCGACAATAATGTCAGGAAGTGAAAAGATAGATATCGTATTTCACCTTACTGTTGTTAAGCTTACGGATAAAGAAACGGTTCTACATGATGCACTTAATAAAATAAAGGCAGTACCTGATGCAGTATACGTCACAAGAGAAAATGCTGACTCTGTTCGAAAGAAGGTAAATGAAGCTAAAGTCGCTGTTGCCAAGGCAAAATCGGAAGGCTATAAAGAAGAAGAACTTACAGATGTAAGTAAACTTAGTGATGTTGAGAAAAAACTGAAAAATCTACCTGTAGCAGTTACATATAGCGTTGTAGGTGCTGAGGTTAAAAATCAGGTTATTCAAAAGTATAAGTGGTTTGTAAAACCTTGTAAGCTTCTCGTGCCTTCAGATGTAAATATGTCTGATGTAACACAGGCAATGATTAGAAATTATCCGGCAGTAATTAAAGACTCTGGTGCAGGCTACTACGGAAGTATGTACGGTTTAAGTGAATTTGATGCCGGTAAAGGTAGTGGATGGGTATTCGGAGGAACAAAAGTTGATGTAAATCAGGCAGCCGTTGCTTCTAAAGTACAGGAGGGTGCTGCTATCTGTTGGGCATATATTGGAGATGTAACAGATAGTAGTGTTGAAAAAGAGACGCTTATGAGTAAAGGTATAATGCCTTTGCCTGCAGATAGTCCAATTGACAAAAATCTCGTTCCTGTTGTAGAAAAAACAGAGTTAAGAAACTTAATCAGTAAAGCTGAAAACCTTAATAAATCAGATTACAGGGACTATGGTGTATGGGCAGGTGCATGGGAAAATATGCAGAATGCACTTAGTATTGCAAAGAAAGTCAACCAGGCCGATACAGCAATAAATTATGAAATCCTTGATGCAGAAAAGAATCTCAGAACATCAATTAATGGGTTAGAACCAAATACAACAGACAAAACCGAACTGATAAATCTTGTTAATCAGGTGGAAAGCTATGATAGCAAAGATTATCATAAAGACGGATGGGACTACATGCAGTCTGTACTTGTTGCAGCAAAAAGTGTAGTGGAAGATCCGTATGCAGACCGAAAAGCAATCAATTTAACTTTAGCAGAATTACAACTTGCCATTAAAAATCTTATTCCGGCGGATCAGGCGGATAAAGCAGAATTAATCGAGGCACTTGAGCTATGCAGGCAGTTGGATTGTTCTGAATATACCATTGATAGTTGGAACAGGTTTATTGCAGTTAAAGAAAAAACACAACTTGTTTTAGATAATGCAAAAGCTACGGATGAAGAAGTAAGTAATGCGGTTAATGCTATAAATAAGGAAAGAAAAACTTTAAAGGTATATGATTCAGGAGCCTTAAAAGACATAAGCAAGACTGTATATAACGTAATTAATGAGTATAAAGGAACTTCGGAACCTTGGAAAATTATGGACATGGTTGCAGCAGGTCATGGACATGAAGTAAATGAGAAAGCATATCTTGTAAAGGTTGAAGAATTATTGGCAAACAGAAATAAGAAAGCAATACCTACAGATATCGAAAAAGCAACAATTATTTTGGCTTCATTGGGATATGATGCTACAGACATAACTATGCCGGATAATACAGTCAGAAATCTCGTAAAAGAAATTTCAGAGTTTGTACCTGCAGAAATTGATGTAAATGCATTAATATGGGGACTTACAGCGTTTAATTCAGGTGATTATCATGTAGAGAAGTCCGTTACTGATGGTTATATTAATGAACTTCTTGCATCACAAAACAAAGATGGAGGATGGCCTGTATACAGAAAAGACAAGAGCGATCTGGATATGACCGCAATGGCAATATCTGCACTGGCACCTTACAGAGGAGAGGCAAGAGTAAAAGTAGCGATAGATAAAGGCTTTGAATTATTAAGTGCAAATAAAGCAAAAATTTGCAGTTCACCATCTGCATTTGGAGGCAATTGTAATACAACAGCAATGGCTATTATCGGATGCTCAGCCGTACCTGAAAATCATAATGCTAAAACGATACTGGATGCAATGAGCATAGGTGGACTATATTATTATATTACATCTTCGGGACATTTCGGATATATGAATACGCTTACTGATAACGCGCTTGCAACAGAACAGGCAGTAAGAGCCTTTACGGCTTTAAGCAGATATATCGATACCAATAGAGCAGTTAATATTTATCACTTTGGCAGCCCTGAAAAGAAATTAGCTTTAACAGAGGCAGAAGCACCTGTAATAAAAACAGATTTGGTAAATCATACAACGGATTCACCGTTACTTCGTTTTGAAGCTTTAGCTGAAACGGCAGATGGAGAGAAAGCAGATGTAGTAGTAACTGTAAATAAGAATAGATTAGTTGATAACAATAATTCATATAATGTTACACTGGAGTATGGTGCAAACTATATTACTATAGAAGTAACAGGAAAGAATGGAGCGGTTTCAAAAGCGGAATACATTGTTTATCTTAATAATAAAATGGAAACAGATACTATAAAGGTTTTCTTTACACTTCTTGGAGACGATAAACATGGAGATGAAGGCAAAATCCATACGTTGACTGATGGAGGGCTAAAACAGTGGATTGCAGAGACAGAAGTTACGGTACCTGCGAATGCAAAAGTTGCAGAAGTTATGGCAAAGATTTCTGCAGAAAAAGGGTATGTTTTTAATGGGCTTTCTGATAATTGGGTTGACAGTGTGACTACACCGGATGGACTTAAACTTGGAAATTTTGATAATGGAAAAAATTCTGGATGGATGTATACCTTAAACGGAGGTTATCCTGCATTAGGTGTTGGAGAACAGTCGCTGAAAGATGGAGATAAAATAATTTTCCATTATACTGATGACTATACAAGGGAGAAGAATTCTGATAAGTGGAATAAAGCAGAAGCAGAAAAAGTTGACCATTTGATTGAGGCAATCGGAAAAGTTACTTTAGAGAAAGAGCCGCAAATTTCTGAAGCAAGGGATGCATATGATGCTTTGGCTGAAGAGGCACAGAAGTTAGTTAAAAATTTAAGTGTATTAATCGAAGCAGAAGCAGAGTTAAACAGAATTAAGGGAGAAGATTCGCATAAGACTCCTGAAGACAGAATAGGTGAATATAGAGAAATTTATAATGAGGTAGGAAAAGTTTATGCGAAGCATCCTGCAGCTTATGGATCGGAATGGATTATTTTAGGAATGTCAAGAGGAGGATATCCTGTAGATAAGTCCTATTATGATGAATACTATAATAGTGTTGAGAAGAAATTAAGTGAAAGTAATGGTATTCTAAGCGAGAAAGAATATGCTAAGTATTCTAAAACGATTATAGGGCTAACAGCGTCAGGATACAATCCTCAGAATGTAAGCGGATATAACCTGATAAATAAACTGAGCGATTTAGAAAATGTTCAGTATCAGGGATTTAATGGACCGATATGGGCGCTGATTGCACTTGATTCCAACAAATATAAACTGAATAGTGAAGCATCTACGACAAGAGAAGCGCTTGTTAATGAAATTTTATCAAAAGAACTGCCTGGAGGCGGATGGACGTATACAGGAACAAAAGCTGATGTTGATATGACGGCAATGGCAATGCAGGCACTTGCACCATATTACAAGGCTGATGATAAGGTTAAGGGTGCAGTTGATCGTGGTTTAGAGTTTCTTTCTGACAGTCAGACAAAGAAAGCCGGATTCAGAGCCTATGGAGGTCAGGAATGCTCTGAATCAACAGCGCAGGTAATTGTTGCACTTACAGCACTTGGTATTGATCCACAGAAAGATGCACGCTTTATAAAAAATGGAAGAACAATGCTTGAAGCACTTTGTGATTTTTATGTTGATGATGGACGTTTTACACATCTTTATGGAGGCTTAAGTGATGGAATTGCAACTGAGCAGGCCTTTTATGCATTAGCAGCATATTTAAGATTCTATGACGGAAAAACAAGTCTTTATGATATGTCAGATGTAGAGAAAAAAGAAGAACCAAAAGAGCCAGAAGGAACTGGACAGGTACCACCGGTAATTGGAAATAAAGACAATGCCATGGTGACAGAAGCGGGTAAAGCAAAAGCACCGAAAACAGGTGACGCAAATAGCATTTATCCTTGGATTTTAATGCTTATGGGAGCGGTAACCTCAGTATGTGTTCTAAGTCGTAAGACGAAAAGACGCGAAAGGTGATATTCTTTATAGAATAAGAGAACCATTTTAAGTAATCAGCATGAATCACTTAGTACTCCTGTTGATAATGAACAGCTAAAAAGAGGTATCGGAAGTTTTCAAACTTCTGATACCTCTTTCTCGTATTAAAAGAATTCTATACTAATAAAATTCTTTTACATATTTTTCCGGAATCATAGCTAAAGGATGAATATCGGGAATATCATCGCCATCTTCATGTATAGCATATCTTCCATCAACCACTACTGTAAATACATCACCTTTTTTTATTTTACGAGGCAGATTTACGTCTTCGGCATAGGTAGACTCTAAACAAAGACAAAGACTCTCATCATTTGTATAAAGTGAGTCGTGTTTTTCCGGAGTAAAGATAATCTTCTCTTTGGTGACTTCTTTTACTGTCATTTTCATAGGGAAATGTCCTTTGTAAGAATCCCATAACGGAACATCCTGTGTCAGACTTTTTTCCCAGTGCTCTGAAGTAAATGAGATGGGTTCATATGGATATATTGAGGTGTTCATAATGTGACCGCTATCAGCATTTATAATCGTAGTTTTTATAGCAGTATCTATGTCACCTGTTGATAGTACACGATTAGTATATAAAATTGAAGAAACCCAGGATAAAGCCCCCATATTTTTCAGGTCTTCAGGTGTTTTTTTAGGAAAAGAATTATTATAATCTATAGTAATCGTTAAAGCTGTACCATCCTCATTCCATTCCATATTATTGTTGCTGCAAACGGATTTGAATTTATCTACTCCTTTTTTTGCTAATTCCAGATTGTGTTGTATAAGTGCATTTTTCTGTTCCTCTGTGGCTCTTATAATCAAGTTGTCTCCTTTAATCGTAGTGCTGGTTGCATACTTGGGATCAAGTTTAAATGATTTTTTTTCTCCCATAAAATCGAATTCCGCCGGAGGAATGTAGGTGTCCTGTCCTAAGAACCATATACTTGTGTAACTAAGTGTATATTTTGGAACAGGAGGTTCTTCTTTCTGCTCTTTTTGGCAGCTGCATAAAAGTAAAGACAAAAGTAAACAGATAATTAGTAGTTTTTGTTTCATAGTTATACCCTCTTTTGATTAGCATTAATCTGATTATTTAGTAAATTATAACATCATATAAAAAAATATGCTATTATATTTTTTGAAATCTACAGGGGTTTAACTGAATAGGGCAAGTAGTTGATTTAACATATCAGATTCTGTTTTATCTATGATTTAAAGGGTAATATACAAAAAAGCAAAACACCCGTCTGATAACGGGTGTTCTGCCTGCGATATTTAGTATTTAATTAAGAAAGAACGTTCAAAAGGTAAATATAAGATATCCCTTTTGACACTCATAGTATAGAACAGTTTTGTGTTAATTGTGAGAAGATATTCAGTATAAACGGTGTAGTTTTAAAAAGTAAATATTTTGTAGTAAAAGGACTAAATGAGAAATGAAAATGGCTATGAAATAACCGTACACATTAATCCAGGGGATTCCGGTAAAAATAATAAGGCAAATCAAGAGAATAAGCTGATGCAGAAGATTGGTTTGAAAGGAACGTACCTCTTCACCGATACTGATTAAAAGGCTACTGCTGGCTTCCGATACATATAGGAGAGGAACACATACTGCGCCTGTCTTTATCATCAGTTCAAGATTCTGTTGATGGTAGAATAATGGCCCAAGTTCTGATGAGAATAACCATAAAATCATTCCTGTTACGATTCCGATAAATAGTGAAAGTGAAAGAACTCGCCGGATCATTCTTATTGTAGCTTTTTTCTTACCGACGGATAACATAGCTGCAATTTTCGGAACGGCAATAGCACATGTTGAACCGATTAATACCATGGGATAGGTCATAAGAGGAAGAACCATTCCGTTATATTTCCCCATAAATGAAAGTGTTTCGGATACAGAATATCCGGTAAAGCAGAGTCTTGACTTTACGATGACCGAAGAGAAAACGTTTGCAAGCTCAAGTACACATTGTGTCATACAGAGCGGAAAAGCTTTTCGTATTATCGGATAAAGAATTTCTTTTACATCTGTTATAGACAGTTTTCCTTTAGCAGAAACAGCCAGTTTTGTTTTTTTATAATATAAGGTAAGCAGAAAAACGCTGTGCAGTTCGCCTAGTGCATAACAGAGATAAACGAGTGTAACCGGGTGAAAATCCGCGCAATTCAGGAGGAATCTTACCAGTATATATAGAATTGGAAATCTCAATAGTTTCTCTGTAATATTAATCAATGCAGGTATACGGATTTTTTCAAGACCGAAAAAATGACCTTTTATGATATTGGACAGGGACATCAGAATCATCAGAGGACATGTGGCGATAATTGGCATAACGAGTTGCGTATTTCCAAAGAAAAATGAGGCAATGGGTTTTGCCGTAAGAATAATCACCAGGACCAGAAATAAGGACCAGATAAAACTTGCCCAAAGGCTTACTTTTATGGTCTTATTCATTTCGTCATAGCGATATTCCTGGTAATAGCCGGCAGAAGTCTTGGAAATGGTTATAACAATCCCCTGTGTCATAAAGGAGAGAAAGAAACAGTTTATCGGCCCGATAATGCTGAGAAGTCCCATACCTTCAGAACCATAAACTCGGGAAAGATAAATATTAAAGCAGAAGTCCACAATACTGATAAGAAGATTTGAAAAGGTAAGTATGATAATATTCTTTTTTACATTTCCTAAGGTCATAATGCCACCATATCCTTTTTAATATAGTAATGTTTATTATTGTACTTATATAAATATGCCGGAAATTGTATAGAAGGTTGCCAGAGGCATATACCTGTGATATACTGAAATTCAATGGGTTTAAGCTCCCAAAAGGAAAAAACAGGCACTTGTGCATAAAATATAGAAAGGTTTTAATATGAAAGATAATATTTTAGAAACAGCAAAAAAAGTATACGATCTTTTAGCTGATGATCCTGCTTGTCATGGACAGGCAGAACACATTAAGGGATTAATTGAAAAACTTGAAAACGAAGATATTACGGTTTCTATTATCGGCCAGTTTAAGAGAGGGAAAAGTACACTGGCAAACTGTATCCTTGAGGATGATGTACTTCCAGTAGGAATTGTACCGATTACTTCAGCCGTTACACGTGTTGTATACGGTAAGAAAGCAGCGGAAGTCCATTTTCAGAACGGTGTTGTTGAACCTGTTGAATTTGAAAGACTTTCAGAGTTTATCAGTGAACAGGAAAATGCAGATAACCGTTTAGGTGTAGACTCAGTAGTTCTTCATACTCCATCAAAGTTCTTAAAGAACGGACTGACATTTGTAGATACACCGGGAGTAGGTTCTTTTCATAAGAATAATACAGAGGTAGCTTATCACTACATGAAAGAGAGTGATGCAGTAGTATTCCTTCTTTCTGTAGACAGCCCGATTAACCAGATTGAAATCGAATTTTTACGTAATACAAAGGAATTTGCCGGAAAGTTTTATTTTGCAGTAAACAAAACAGATACTGTAGAACAGAAGGATCTGGATGCATATGTGCAGTATTGTGAAAAACTTCTTTGTACTCTTATGGGAACGGATTCTGTTGCTATGTTCCCTGTAAGCGCAAAAACAGGTGCAGGTGTGGAAGAACTTAAAAAGACAATCCTTAAAGACTGCAAAAAGTCTGCAAAAGAAATCCTTGAAGAGTCTACAGAAAAGAAACTGAAAGACAGTGTAACCAGTGCGTTAAGACAGCTGGATTTCTACTGGAAAGCAATGAATATGGAATATAAAGAGATGGATAAGCGTTTTGAAGCAATTGCAGAAACCATTGCGGAAATTAAAGCGGATGCCGAAACAAAAGATGTACTGTTTGAAGTATATCTTAATGAATACAGACTAAAGCTTTCTGCAAAAGTTATGGAACTGTTCGGCATGGAATATCATTATAATATTGATCAGTTACCGGCAGGCCTGGTTCAGATGACAAAAGAGGATTTTATTAAAGAAACCAATTCCCTTTGTAATGACCTGAACGGTACACTGAACAGTGTTCTTCTTTACAGAGAAGAAAATGCATATGCTGTATGTAGAAGAATTAATAGCATAAACAGACTTACAAGAAAGTTAAGAACGATAAGAGACAGCCTGTAAAAAGAAAGAAATGAGAGCTTATTGTGCATCATAGGGATGTAATATATTTTATAATAAAAGCATTTTTATGCTTATTTCCGAATAATTAATATCTGTCAAGCGTTTTTGAAAATGTCCTAAAAAAAGTTTAACATTAGCACCGAGTAAGTCGGTGCTTTTAAATTGCCCAATCCAGTTCATG
>RCNI01001087.1_pt1 | contig 15353 bp, 10 predicted proteins | sample 2041151 | NCBI WGS metagenome assembly RCNI01 (sample SAMN09708214, study PRJNA481090) | feces metagenome | isolation source: feces | place: Antarctica: Albino Rookery | reverse complement strand
CCGTCGTGAGACAAGTCGTAAGGTTTAATCTTTTGCTGTGCAACATTGAATGCTTCTTGCAAATCAACAAGCTCGTCAGTATTACCCTCGGCATACGCTCTCAAATCGTCACGAAATACATCTAATACCTTATGGAATGGTGCTTTTTCGTCAACAGTATCAATCAAGAATGGTAGCATTGTAACTACTTTTGCGTTAGGCAACTCCATTTTTATACGACGGAAAATCTCTTTCATATGTGGTTCAAATGGTCTTACGAGTGGTGGGTACTGCTCTGGCACATAGTTTTCCCATGCGTCATTAACACCAATTAGCATAACGATTACATCAGGCTTCAATGAAATGCAGTCCTCAGTCAATCGGTCATAGACATGGTAGCTTCTATTACTAGCAATGCCTCTATAAAAGAATTTCAAATTCTTATACTGCTTTTTCAACTTCTTTGTAACTTGTAGTGGATAATTGTTTTTACCGCCGATTGTTCTATTTTGACGCTTATTAAATTTAACATCAGTTATACTATCGCCAATAAATAAAATTCTGTCCCCATCTTTAATGTTTACCATAATTATACTCCTTTTATTTTTCTTTTATTTTTTCGGATTTCTCCAATATTTCTTTTAAAACCGGATATAACGTTTGCGCCATACGATAAAAGCCTAAATCATTAGGATGAATTTTATCGACTGTACAACACTCGCTACCCTCTTGACCAAACAAGGTTTCGCCGTCTATGAAATAGACATCGTACCCCTCGTTTTTCGCCCAATTATATGTATCTCTAATTATTTCTCTACGCTCTATATCTTCGCCCTCGAGCTTAGCTGACGGCTTGGACATCATAACGACTGGCAAATTAGGTTGCTTTTCTAAAATCTTTTTCAAGAATGGCAAATGCGTTTTCTTCAAATACTCCGCATTCGGTGCGTTAAAGTCATAGTCATAGATAAACACACTCATTTCTTGTTGGGCAATATAATCAGCGAGCCACAACTCGCCCTTAGCATTACCGCTAAAGCCTAAGCACACGAAGTCGCTATCCAAATAGCGAGAAACCATTGCACAATAGTTATTGCCAGCCCTACTAGCACAACCGCCTTGAGTTATGGATGAACCATAAAATAGCATTGGCTTTTCTCTCTTATATTCAACCGGTGCTTCTATATATGCGCCATTATCAACGCCAATTTCTAGCTTTTCAATAGAATTGTAAATCGGCAAATAGAGTGTAATCTGTTCCCTTTCGCCAGACAACTTAAACTGCGTTTTTGCTCTTTTTCTATAAATTGGTGGGCAACAAACTCCCATAAATTCTAGCCTATTTTGGTCATAACCTTTATAGCAATCGACACCGGAAAAGCCGATATAAGAAAAGTTATATATAAGGTCGGAATTTTTGAGCTTAACTCTAATTCCAAGATTTTTAGAATTTGTAATAAATCGCACTCTACCGCCACTAAGATTATTTTGGAGATAAAGTAGCGACTTGCTCGCCATTTTTCGCTGAGGCTTTGGCAATCTATTGTATTCATTTTCTACTAAACCATAGATTTTAGCATTTGTACTTCTAACATCTTTGTACTGCAAAAAAGTTTCAGCTATTTTTGCTTTCATATTTTTATCTATCACAGTAAGTTTTGACATAATAAATAATTCCTTTGTCGCTATAAATCTACAATTTAGCTTTCACTAAAATATAGTAATAATACCGTTTTTAATTATACCACTAAAGTCTAAAAACACAACACATAATAACGAAAAATAGCACCCTCTCCCCATACTCAACACAACAAAAGAGCTGCCAGACATATTTGACCGACAGCTCTTTCGTTAATATATAAAGGATATTTGGCTTGCTAATAAATGATTATTCCACTGTAAACTCGCTACTTAAATATTGTGAGCTTTGGAGATTGAATGAGTTAATAGCATAAACACGCAATTTGTAGTTGCCAGACTCGAGATTATATAAAACATTTTGCTCTAAATAATCCAAGTTGCTACCTAAAATGTAATTCTTAGCGAAAAATCTAACTGGTGTTACTTCGCCATTTTCATTTTCTAATTCATACAAATAGTATTTAACTGGTGTTTCTTGGTCTGCTGCGTGGAATGTTACAACAACATCATTACCATTAACCTTTGTAGTTATATCTGTTTGTGTAAATGTTGGCTCGTTGCCTTTTTTAAGGATTTCAGTTGTGCGTGTAAAATCATCCTTTGTAAATGAGTTCATTTCAAAAGGCTCGCCAAATGTAAGACCTGTATTAAAGTTTATCTTTTCAAGCTCGAAGCTATTTTCTTTAGTATCAACATTTAGAATAAAGCCGTTGTTAACCAAATCTCTACATGGCACATCATCTGTCTTTTCAATGCCGAGCATTTGTGGGTTTATAAGATAATCTCTATTTTTTAGTACATCTTTAGTGCCTTGCATAAGGTCATCAGTTGTTAAGCCGTAGAACTTATTATCTTCTTTCTTCTCAAGGTCAATCCAGTCGAAGTCGAAGTAGCTTGTTGTACCAGTATTGATAGTAGTGAAATCTTTTTGCATAATTGCACGCTCATCACTCAAGCAGTAGTGAGAGTGGCTAGTAAATACAACAGCTTGAGGATACTGTTTAATTACACTATAAATCTCTTCAAACTGAGGTGTTTCCCAGTGACCACCATTAACACTAGCATCTATTGGCATATGTAAGAACACGAAAATTGGCTTTTCAGGGTCTTCGCTTGCTGCCGCTGCCAACTGCTCTTTTAAGAACTCAATTCTCTTTGGGTTATATGTACCGTCTAGCAATGTGCCGTTACTCTTAGCTAGCTCTTCGTCGCCCTTTTGTATTTTTGAGTTAGATATAGAAATGAAGCTATAACCATTTACAATAGTACGAGCATTCATTGGGAGATTAGTTGCTTTATAGTAAACGTGCTCTTGGTTGCCACCATAGAACTCGTGGTTACCCATTGGGAATATAATGTGAGGCATATTCTCCCTATCTTCGCCGAACACATAATCTAAAATTTTATTATACGCACTATACGCCGCATAATCGCCCATAGCATTGACAACGTCGCCGTTCAAGACAATCATATCAACATCTTGCGCTTTAAAATACTTCAACGCACGCACTAAATGTGAAGGGCCACCAGTTACTGTCATATAGTCCCAGCCGTACAAATGCTTTTCTACTTGAGGGAGCTGACAGTCAGAAATGATACCGACTTTAATCTTGTCAGTAGACTTAGCCTCAACAGTTTCAACCGCATATTGCTTATCCTTAGGGATATAAAGCTCTTCTACGGCTACGCCAATTCCAATAGCTGCTACTAATAAAACCGCAGTAATAATAATAGCTTTTGTTTTCTTTGAAAGTTTCATAATTCTAATTTTACTCCTTTGTTATTTATCACTTATATTCAAATAGGGCACTTGCGCACTATTTGTGTTTCATTATTATTTGTAAACTGAATTAAGTCTGAACTAATATTTTGACCGTCACTTAATGAAAAATTATAAGTACCTTTTAATAACACTTTATTTCCACTTTCGTCAGTAGTATATAAATCATTATCGCTGATTTTAAATTCTACTTTTTCGCTTTGACCTGCTTTAATATTAAATCGCTTAACCTTAATTAGCGACTTAATAGGCAACTCAACATTTGTTTTTGGATAAGAAACATATAACTGCAAAACTTCGTCGCAATCAACTGCGCCAGTATTAGTTATATTAGCAGTAATTGTTCTGTTTTTATCGTCGAAATCACATTCGCTAAGCTCAAAATCAGTATAAGTTAAGCCGTAACCGAATGGATATTGCACATCGCCTTTATAATAACGGTATGTGCGGTTAGTCATTTTGTAATCGTCGAAATCTGGCAAATCGTCAACGCTATTATAAAATGTAATTGGCAATTTACCGCTTGGAGAAGCCTTACCGAACAATACATCCGCAATAGCTTGACCGCCCTTACCACCAGCGTACCAGCACTGAATTATTGCGTTAACCTTTGACTTGTATTTTCTAAAATCAATACATCCGCCAGAAAAATTAAGGATAACGATTTTTTTATCGAGTTTAATAAGTTCGTCTAAATAATCTTGCTGAATCTTTGGTAACTCTAATGATTCTCTGTCGCCTTGAGCACCAATAGCACCGCCGTCGCCAGCTAAAATACCGCCAGCTTCTTCGCCCTCGATTGATGGGTCAAGACCTGTGCAAACAAGAACCACATCGCACTCTTTAGCAGTTTGGAGCGCATTAGCCATATCATTTTCTTTTTTAACTTCGTACAAATGAATGCCCTGTTTATAGACGGTGTCTTTATTGTATTTTTTAACGCCGTCGAGAACCTTAACAAATGACGATGGCTCGCCGTTATAATTACCAAGATACGCCAAGTCATTTTCAGCATTGTAGCCAGTTACTAAAATTTTATTTCCATTAGCCTTGAGTGGCAACAAGCCGTCATTTTCGAGTAAAACAACTGATTTGCTTGCAACCTCAATGGCGTAGTTTTCATTTTCAACAGTTGCATTTTCGCTAGGGCTAATATCATTAAAGGCACAGTTTTCGTCGAACATACCGAGCTTACTTCTAATTGACAAAAGCCTTCCAACTGACTTTTCGAGTGTCTGCCTACTAACCAACTTTCTAGCATAAGCTAGTGGGAGCAAGCTATAAAGTATTCCGCACTCAAGGTCACAACCATTATTTATAGCCATTGAAGCGCCCTTGATTGGGGAAGAAGTTAATCTATGCTTAAATATAATATCTAAAAGTGCGGAGCAATCGGAAACATAGTAACCATCAAAGCCCCAACCATCACGCAAAATCTTGCCGATAAGGGTAGGCGAAGCACAACAAGCCTCGCCATTAACCAAGTTGTAAGCGCCCATAACTCCGCAAACCTTACCCTCGGTTACTGTCTTTTCAAACGCAGGAAGATATGTTTCAAACAAATCTTTCTTGCCAATTTGGACATTCATAGTATGTCTATCTTCTTCTGGACCACTATGAACTGCAAAGTGCTTAGCGCACGCAGCCGTCTTTATATACTTTTCGTCATCGCCTTGCAAACCTTTTACAAAGGCTGTGCCCAATATGCCAGTCAAATAAGGGTCTTCGCCATAAGTTTCCTGACCCCTACCCCAGCGTGGATCTCTAAAAATATTAACATTAGGCGACCACATAGTAAGCCCTTTATAGATACCATGATCGCCCTTTGCTTGATTTTCGTTATATTTTGCCCTTGCTTCTGTTGAAATTATAGACGCAACATTATAGATAATATTTTCGTCGAAGGTGGCAGCCATTGCAATAGCTTGTGGGAACACAGTAGCAACACCCGCCCTAGCAACGCCGTGCAAACTCTCGTTCCACCAGTTATAAGATTTTATGCCAAGACGATTTATCGCCTTAGATGAATGCCTAAGCTGAGAGCATAATTCAACAATGCTCATTTGACTAGCTAAGTCTAATGCAGTTTTATCGTGTTGCTCATTATATCTAGGATTCATCTTACAAAATAGCTCCTTGTTCTCGTCCAACAAAAACTTGACAAAATTATTTATATCAATTATTATGTAACTATGGCGTGCACGAGCACGCCACTTGATGATATTATCATATATAACTAAAAAAGTCAATGCTAGAAATTCTCAATTCTAACAATTTGACTATACAATACAGAAATTTTATGAAAAGTGGTGGATATATGTCAATAACAGTAAAAGAAATTGCACAATTAGCCGGAGTAAGCAGAGGCACTGTTGACAGAGCATTAAAAAATCGTGGTGGTGTTAACGCACAAACGCAAAAAAGAATATTAGAAATTGCTAAAAAGTATGACTACAAACCTAATCTAATAGGCAAAGCACTCGTATATACTAACCAAACAATCAAGGTACAAGTTATATTAAACAGTATAGGCAACTCATTCTTTGATGATGTTAAAGAAGGTATATTCAACGCCGAAAAGAACTATTCAAATTACGGCATAAAGGTTCAACTAACCGAGCTAAAAGGTTATGACGAGGACGAAATGCTTAGTCATCTCGAATCCATTGACGAGGATGTTAAAAATGTTATCATAACCCCTTTTGACAATGAAAAAATCAGAAATAAAATTAACGAGTTAACCGAAAAAGGCATAAATGTTATCACACTTACAAGTGATTTGGAAAACTCAAACAGACTTTCATACATCGGTTGCGACTACCTAAAGAGTGGCAAAATTCTTGGCAGACTCGCTGAAATCATAACAAACGGCAAAAGTAAAATCTGCGTTACTACTGGTAGCTTAAAGCACAGCGGTCACAAAGACAGAGTTCGAGGCGTTGAAGAAATTTTAAGATCAAATAGTGATATTGAAATTGCACAAGTAATTGAAAACAACGATGATGACGCTCTAGCATACGAAAAACTAAGCAAACTTTTAGCTAAAGACGAATCTATCGACTGCGTATGTATCACAGCTGGCGGTGTTAAAGGCTCACTAAAAGCAATAAAAGAATGCACAAGAAAAATAAAAGTATGTTGCTTTGACGAAACACCAACCTCAAGGCAAGCACTAAAAAACGGCGACATACTAGCAATCATTTGCCAACAACCATACGAGCAAGGCTTCAACGCAGTTAAAACTGTTTTTGACAAAGTTGTGGCACGCCAAGAAGTGCAACCTTACCAATACACAAAATTAAACATTAAAATTGATCAATCCATATAAACCATAACGGCGGGAGTTAATTCATGGACGGAAATCTTTTAACCTTTTTACAACACAATAGGAATTTGCACTATGTAATGTTCCTTGAAAAATTGAAAAAGCAAATTTATATACCAGTAGGCAGTTTAAGCGCAAAGGTATTCAAATCTAAAGAGCCTATTCCTTATAAGTTAGCTTTACAATCACGATTTGAAGATACAGCTATCGGCGAGAGCTGGGGCGGTTTCTTCGATTGTGCGTGGTTCAAATTCTCATACAATGATAAAATCACTAACCCAGATGACCTAGTAGTGCTACTTGATGTCGGTGCAGAGGGTTGTGTTTACAACAAAGACGGTGTTGTACAAGGCGTTACAAATGTTTTAGGTATGGTAGATTTCTTCCAAACAACTCGTGGCAAACAAGTTGTGCCACTAAAAAGAATTACCACCGACTATAACAACATAGAATTTTATGTAGACTGTGGCAACAACGGCAGAATGGGCAAATCAAAGGGCGACTCAAAATTAAAAAGAGCCGAGATTTGCAGATTTAGGCAAGACATTTTAGATTTATACTATGATGTTTTAGCTTGCTATCAGCTACTATCAGCGATAAAAGACAAAAAGCAAGTGCACACAGTAAAAAGTGTGATAAACTCAGCAATTAGCAACTACAAAAGCGACTCCCCTACTAGCGTAGCTTCTACTAGAAAGATTTTGTCCGAGCTTTTAGACGGCAAGGACAAAAAGGACTTTACCGTTTACGCAGTAGGTCACGGTCACTTAGACCTCGCTTGGCTTTGGCCAGTGCGTGAAACAAAGAGAAAAGCTGTTCGCACATTTTCAAACGCAATATACCAAGCCGAAAAATGCCCACAATATGTATTTAACGGCAGTCAACCTCAGCAATACAAATGGATAAAAGAAAACAGTCCAGAGCTTTTTGAAAAAATCAAAACTGCTAGTGAAAACGGCAACATTGAAGTTCAAGGCGGAATGTGGGTTGAGCCTGACACCAACTTACCTTGTGGCGAGAGCCTTATTAGGCAATGCTATTACGGCAAATCATTCTTCAAAAACGAATTTGGCAAGGATGTAAAAACACTTTGGCTACCAGATGTGTTCGGCTATACTGCTGCACTACCACAGATAATTAAAAAGTGCGGTATGGATAACTTTATGACTATCAAGCTAAGTTGGAACAATATCAACGATTTCCCACACCACACATTTATGTGGCAAGGCTTAGACGATAGCACAGTTTTAGTACATATGCCACCCGAGGGCGACTACAACTCAAACGCTACCCCATACGCATTCCAAAAAATTAGCAACAACTATAAAGAAAAAGAAGTGTCTAACATTGCGCTAATGCCTTACGGTATCGGCGACGGCGGTGCTGGTCCTGGCGAATACCATGTGGAAATGGCTAAGAGATGTGAAAATCTACGCTATATTCCAAAAGTCAAAATGGCTTCGTCTGACGAATTTTTCGACGAGCTACAAAAAGGCACAGACAAATTCCCAGAATACAAAGGCGAATTGTATCTCGAAAAACACCAAGGCACATACACAACTCAAGCCCTAGTTAAGAAGAACAACCGCAAGACTGAATCTCTCCTACACTTCGCTGAATGGATAGCGTCAGTTGCAAAGCTAAAGGGCAAAGAATACCCACAAGAAGAATTTGAAGAAATCTGGAAAGAAGTGCTACTATACCAATTCCACGATATTTTGCCAGGTTCTTCAATCAACAGGGTTTATAAAGAATGCAACGCTAGATACGAGATTCTAAAAGACGAACTAAACGCAATTATCGACGAAAGCATAGCATTTTTGAATGCAAGCCAAAACGAGCTAACAGCAATCAACCCAACCGCTTTTGCACTAAAAGGCTACACAAAGCACAAGGGTAACTGGTACTCATACGATTTAAAGCCTTACTCATCAGCTAAAATGGAACTCGCAAAGAGCAACGAAAACCTAAGCTACTGCGAAAACGCTATTGAAAACAATTTGCTAAAGGTTGTATTCAACGATAAAGGTCAAATCGTAGAATGCTATGACAAGGCTAACGACTATAACTGCGTAAAATCAACATTCAACGCAACTCGAATTTATAAGGACAAATACTTGTCGCCTTACAATGCGTGGGATATTGACATAAAATACACCAAACACAAGCCACACGATATGAAGCTAGTTGACGCAAAGACCTACAAAGACGGCAAATGCGTTATTAGAGAAAACTATTATACATACGGCAAATCAAGTTTAACCCAAACAATAATTTTAAAAGACAACTCGCCATATATTGAGGTTAAGAACCATGTGTCTTGGCACGAAACACATAAAATGCTAAGAATTGATTTTTACCCTAAGAATTATGGGGACAAAGTTCTTTGCGACATCCAATTCGGCAACATTATGCGTAGCACAAAAACTGACAACTCGAAAGACTACGCTCAGTTTGAAATTCCAGCTCACAAGTGGGTAGATATGTATAATGACGGCTACGGCGTTGCAATACTCAATGACTGCAAGTACGGTCATCGTGTAAAGGACGGACTTATCAGCCTTAACTGTCTAAGAAGTCCTATCTATCCGGACAAAACTGCGGACAGAGGCGAGCACGATTTCACTTATGCAATTTACCCTCACAAAGCAAAGCCAATGGAAAGCGACCTTGCAAAAATTGGATACGAAATCAACAATCCAATAAGAATTAGCAACTATCAATTAGACATTGATAGCCCTTGCACCATTGACAAAGCTAACATTGTTTTAGAAACCGTTTTAACAAATGAAAAAGGCAATCTTTGTTTTAGACTATACGAAAATTCTGGCGTTGAAACTGACACTAAATTAAGTATTAACACACCACACTCTCGCATTTTTGAAACAGATATGCTCTTTGAAAACGGCAAAGAATTGACAACCGACACATTGAATTTCAAGCCATTTGAAATTAAGACTTTAGAGGTTATTGTATGAAAAAGTTTTCTATTTCATTCATAAGTGTGTTTCTATGCTTTTTACTTGCCTTTTCGGTTGCAAGCGAGTGCATAGGAACGAGCAAAGAGTTTGCGTCGAACCAAAAATATATGCAAAGCGAAAATTTGGCGCTAAAAGACAAGACAAGTAAAATGACGGACGGCAAAGAAAAAACCGTTCATCGCTTCAACAAGAAAAATAATGCTGAATATACTGTCGATTTAGGCGAAACGCACTCAATCAACTCAATCATTATAAAAGAAAAAGGGCTAAACGTTAAAGAGTTTACGCTTTCTTATTCAAATGACGCTAAGGAATTTACACAGTTCTACCAAAGCGATAAAATCGAGTATCATCGCCTTTGCACATTTGAGCCAATTAACGCCCGATACATAAAACTAACAATCAACAAGAGCGACAATTTCCCTAAAATCAGAGAGATTGAAATTTACAACGAACAGCCACAACAAAATGACGACTTCAAAGTTGTAGCATACAGCACTCTTGGCGGTAGCATTTACAACATCATTGATGACGAAGCGATACCAGAAGCTCAAAAGGACGCAGAAATACAAAAGCTAATTCACAAAGATTATTTCGACACAGTAACGGACTATGTAATAATCGGCAACATTAGTTGGGACGAAGACGGCAATGTAAATGCGTGTGGTTGGGACAAGGAAGTGCGTGACGAAAGCAAATATTTTGCTAGGATGATTGAAAATCTACGCACAGTTTTTGACGGCACAGACACCAACATCGTGCTCACAATTCTTAACCCTTCTGGCGAAGGCGGTAACGCAAAGGTAATGAAGTCTATTACTGAAAATCGTGACAAGCTCATTACCAATATGATTGCCTTTGCCAACAAATACAAGCTAAACGGAATAGACCTAGACTGGGAATTCCCTTTGTCGCAAGCGGAATTTGACGCTTACAACTCATTCTTGCAAGAATTAAAGCACCGCATGGACAATGAAATGTGGAACAAAGAAACTTCAACCCTTTCAATCGCAGTCGCAACTTGGGCACTAAAATACACTCAAGAAACAATCGACTGCATTGACTATGTAAATGTAATGGGCTATGACATTTTAGACCAAGACGGTTGCCACTCATCATTCTTTAGCAGTTGCGTGCAAGCGGCGGACTACGTTGAGCACGAGGGCTTTGCGAAAAATCAAATTATGATTGGCTACCCATTCTACGGCACATACATCCACAAAAATATGGAGCAATATCTCTATAAAAACATTGATAACGAGTTAATCACTCCTTACAACAACTTCTATACAATGAAGCACAGCAAAACTAACGAGGACAGATGTGTATATTTTAACTCTCAATCAATCATTCGTGATAAAACCGCTTACGCATATATGAAAGGCTACGGCGGAGTTATGATTTTCAGCCTTAGTTGCGACTTGCCAATGACTGATGAAAAATCACTCACAAGGACAATTAGAGAATATTTGAAAGAGGTGCAATCATGACGGAGAAAATTATTAACTTCCTTAAAGCATTCTTAGTTTCTGCTTCGTGCGTGCTCGTACTCTTTGAAATGCCTAATTTTATTAACACATCAGCAATAGCTGACCAAGATGTTTCGACCATTTCAAAAGCAATTTTCATTCCCCTATTCGTGATTTGCACGATAATCGGCGCAGTAGTATCAATTAAAAAGCCAAATGTGCCTTTGCAAAACATTGCGCTACTATTCGTTGGGGCGAATATAATTTTGCTTGCGTTTTTAAACATCTATAACATTCAAATGCTACTACCACTACTAAAGACTAACTCAATAGGTCTTGTGGTTATGTGGATAGCTCGCATTTTAGGTGGTCTTACTGGAGCGTTCTGCGGACTCGCTATTGGGCCATTACTAAAAAAAGAAATTATCCCTTATATCGGCATTGTTTTAGGTGGTGCAGGCGTCTACCTAATCTGCCTTTTATGCCCACAAACAATTTCTTATGAAATTGTATTTTACACAATCGGATTTTTGATTTTCGTTTCGCAAATCATATCAGTATTTTCAAAAAAGCCAACTAGCAATAACTAATATAGGAGAATTTGTTATGAAAAAGACATTGTCTAAGGCAGCTAAAACTACTATTTCAATCATCTGTATACTCGCAATTTTAATCGTATCCCTCGCTGGAATATGGATGTGGCCAGTACACGGAGAAGAAAGCACAGACCATTGGCATTCAAAAATGGAATACACCGAAGATTATGCCATCAACATTGAAAAACAACCTGATAAAGATTTTGAAATTCTCGCAATTTCAGACACTCAATTAAGCGACACCGCTGACCTTTTCGGTTTGGTTGGTGACCCACTACAAACTATTGAAACACTCATCAACAACAAAAAGCCTGACTTAATTGTAGTTATGGGCGATGTTACTTGGATGATGTTAACAAAAGTATCCGTTAAGCAATTCGTTAGCTTTATGGATAAATTCGACATTCCTTGGGCGCCTATTATGGGCAACCACGAGGACGAAAAGAAACAAGGCTACCCTTGCTCAGTAGATTTGAACTGGGTTGCTGACGAGTTCTTGAAATCTGACTGTTGCTTGTTCAAAAAAGGCCCTAACAATATCGGCGGTGTTGGCAACTATGTTATCAACATCACAGAAAACGGCAAGATTAAAGAATCACTCATCTTTATGGATTCACACGCTGGCAGAATTTATCCAGAACTTAACAACGAAATCAAATACGACTACTTATATGATAGCCAATTAGACTGGTACGAATGGGTTGTAAACGGCAACAAAGCACTAAATGGTGGCGAAAATGTAGAGAGTATGGTATTTATGCACATTCCACTTCAAGAGTATGATGACGCTTACAACGCTTGGGAAGCTAGTGGCTTCGACCCTGAAATGGGCTTCGGCGAAAAGAACGAAAAATGTTGCCCAGGCTATCTCAACTCAGGTATGTTCGATTTAATCAAAGAGCTAGGTAGCACAAAGTATGTGTTCGCTGCTCACGACCACCTCAACAACTACTCAGTTAACTACGAGGGTATCCAGTTAACTTATACAACTAAAACTGGCGACCGTTGTTCTCACAAAGAAGGACTTACTGGCGGTACTAGAATTACAATCGGCGATAAAATTAACATTGAACACGAATATGTTGGTTAAAATATAACCTAAGTGCCAAGAATTTTTATGTTTTTGGCAAACCACTAGGACTTTATGACGGCATTTCTCCACATTCCAATGGATATTTGTCGAAAGAAAAAACATAGCTAATCTCCACCTCCGTGTCAAAATAACAATAAGAAACCCCTTACTACTATTTAGTAAGGGGTTTCTTATTATCCGCACATTTTTTCCACAGTATGATTTTATATATCTTTCTTACATACCAATAGTGTCTTTTTCAACTCTAACTTTAGAATCAAACGCTTCCCTTTATTACAATTCTGTCACATAGGGGGTGGGTGGGAATTATTTGTTTGGAATACATTTTTAACTATGATATAATTGTTTTGACATAACGGAGGTATGGTTATGATTAGGATATTACTTGTAGAAGATGACAAAGCGATAGTTGAAAACTTGACTGCATTTCTTGTTGGGGAGGGCTACTTAGTTGAAAGTGCTTCTGGGCAAGAGCAAGCATTAAATCTTTTGAATCAAAACAGCTTTAACCTTGCACTTTTGGACATATCTTTATCCGACGGCAACGGCTTTGCGCTATGCAAAGCTATCAAATGCTCATACAGTATGCCAGTCATTTTCTTAACCGCTTCTGGCGACGAATACTCGACCGTTACTGGATTTGAAATCGGTGCGGACGATTTCATAGCAAAGCCTTTCAGACCACGAGAGCTACTAATGAGAATAAAAAACATACTCCGTCTAACCGGCAACGCAGACTCAACAATCAAGCTAGGCAATGTTTTAGTCGACACAATCAAGGGAATAGCCACCAAAAATGGCGAGGACTTATTCCTATCCGCACTCGAATACAAACTACTTCTAGTTTTCATCAACAATCGTGGCAAGGTTCTATCACGAGTTCAGCTTTTGCAATCAATTTGGGACATTGCTGGCGACTTCGTAAACGACAACACACTAACAGTTTACATCAAACGATTAAGAGATAAAATTGAGGACGACCCTAAAAATCCAACAGTTATCAAAACTGTAAGAGGGCTTGGCTACAAGGTGGACTAATGAATATTTTGAAAAACAAGGAATTTACCAACGGCTTCAAAGCCATAATAATTTTCGCAATAATCGTGACAATAATAGCATCCATTTGGAATTTCTATTTCGGGTTATTCACTCTGTTTATTTGCGCAGTATTATCAATTATTTTCATAATCATTTCACGAAGCAGATACAGAAAAATATCCAAGCTATCCAGCGACATAAACAAAATTCTGCACGGCGACGAAAGCATAAACTTGCAACAATACTCAGAGGGCGAAACCAGCATTTTACAAAGTGAGATTTACAAAATGACAGTAAAGCTCAGCGAACAAAAAAAGCTATTGCAAGATGACAAAATATTTTTATCAGACTCAATCGCCGACATTTCTCATCAATTAAGGACTCCACTAACATCAGCGAATCTTTTAGTTTCACTTATGAGCGAGCCAGATTTATCCGACGAAAAAAGAATTGAACTCGCAAACCAACTACTAAGCACGCTATCAAGAATGGATTGGCTAATAACCACGCTATTGAAAATATCAAAGCTTGACGCAGGCACAGTAGAGCTAAAGCGAGAAAAAATAACTTTAGACTCACTAATTAGAAAATCGACCGAACATCTTTTAATACCAATAGAATTAAAAGAGCAAACATTAAAAATCAACGCCAGCGGAACATTCACTGGCGATATGTTATGGACTGTTGAGGCTATCTCAAACATACTCAAAAACTGTATGGAGCACACTCCAGTTGGCGGAAGCATTGAAATCACGGCACAAGAAAACCCAATTCACAGCGAAATCATCATAACCGATACTGGCTGTGGCTTTAGCAAAAAAGACTTAACACATCTTTTCGACCGCTTTTACAAAGGCGAAAACTCGGACAAACAAAGTTTCGGCATTGGCCTTGCACTAGCTAAAACTATAATCAACAATCAAAAAGGCACAGTAAAGGCTAAAAACGCAAAACAAGGCGGAGCGCAATTCATCATAAAATTCTACAAATAATCTATGTGACAGATTTGTTATTTTATAGTCACGCAGTTGTCACTTTGAGCGCTTATACTAAAGCCATCACGAACAAGGAGGATTCATTATGTCCATATTAAAAATAGAAAACCTAACCAAAGTGTATGGCACTGGCGACAACCAAGTTAAAGCGCTCGACAATGTTTCTTTTTCAGTTGAAAAAGGCGAATTTGTAGCAATTATCGGTCCGTCAGGCTCTGGCAAATCTACACTTTTACATCTTCTCGGTGGCGTTGACAAGCCAACAAGTGGCAAAGTATATATGAACGACCAAGATGTTTACGCACAAAATGACGAGCAACTAGCAATCTTTAGACGCAGACAAGTCGGTCTTATTTATCAATTCTACAATCTCATCCCAGTTTTAGATGTTATAGAAAATATGACTTTGCCTATGCTAATGGACGGTCAAAGAGTTAACGATGACTATTTAGCAGA
>RCNI01001086.1_pt1 | contig 15358 bp, 9 predicted proteins | sample 2041151 | NCBI WGS metagenome assembly RCNI01 (sample SAMN09708214, study PRJNA481090) | feces metagenome | isolation source: feces | place: Antarctica: Albino Rookery | reverse complement strand
CAGCCATTTGGCCGGTGCGTTGGCACAGGCATATCCTCGCTGCGCCCAGCGGCCTTACAGCGAAGGGCCCATGCCTTTGCAGGTGCGGTCCTGGTAAATAAAATGATAATCCCCACTGTCTCTAAGACGGCGGGGATTTTTTCTGTAAAGAGAAGGTAGCGGCCCGAAATATTGATCTGGCATCTGGCTGTGGTGGTCACAGCGTCGCTATGGCAAGTGTATGAAATATATACACGCAGGATGGCGGTTTCTTCCGGTCAGTACAGGGTTCTTACTAGAGAATTCGTGAAAAAACGCATATAAATAAAAAATAGATTGGGATAAAGTGAGAATATATGGTTGACAACTTATGAAATTCAAGATAGAATAAAATTGCTAAGTAAATACATCATTTGAGTGCCTGACGGTGCCTTGGGGCATCGCCGGGAGAATAGTGAAGCGGGTGCAAATCCCGAACGGTACCGCCACTGTAAGTGCGGAGGCCTCCTACGAGATGAAAGTCAGTCATTGGAGCAGTGCTCTGAGAAGGCTGTGGGGGGCTGATGAGGCATAAGTCAGGAGACCTGCTTGAATGAAGAGGCCTGTTCGTTCCCCGTGTAGGGAATGAGCGGTTATTTTGTGCGCAGAAAAACGGCTGCGGCAGCTTTCAAAGCTGCCGCAGTTCTTTTTTATCAAAACAGCGGGGGGGAGAGGTGAATCGTTTATGCCCAGCACAATGGAGCTTTCACCGCAGGAGAGGAGACTGATTCAGCTCTTGCGTACCATTGATTATGGTGAAGTGCGCATTATCATGAAAGATGGCAAGCCCATCCGGGCGGAAGAAATCCAGCGGAGTATCAAGCTGGATTAAAAGTACACAAGGATTCGTTGAACTGACGGAAGAACCGAGGTTCGGCAAGATGCAGCACCGCAGGGGGGTGCCCAGTCTTGCCGAGCCTTTTTTCTTACAAAAACGAAACAAGGAGGAACTCAGATGAAAAGAACGAAAGGCGGCCGCCTTTTGTCCGTTGTGCTGGCGTTGACACTTCTGTTGACGCTGTGCATACCGGCATTCGCGGCCCCCGGCAGCAGCGGCTGTGAAATCACTGTGTCTGACAAAGCCCCCACCGAAGTGACGGTAACGGCTGGTCAGCTTTACACGCTGGATCTGAACACAGTGTTCCACGACGCGCAGGGGCACCCCTTGCAGTATACGCTGTCTGGCGGTCATTTTGGTGAACAGACCAAGATTCTGGAGAACGGAGACTTCGCCTTTAGCAACGGGACGGAGGGGACGTATCATCCGAAAATCACAGCCTCGTGCAGCGATGGAGCCAGTGCCGTCCATACGATGACGGTGCACGTCACCGCCGCACCGGAGGGCAACGACCGACAGTACAACTATGATGAAACTCCGGCGGACAAGGTGACCGTGTGGGTCACGGTCAACAGTGACGGCATACCGATCATTGGCAATGATGACCAGGCGACGATTCTGGCCCATACCAAGGTAACCGTCCCTTATTTTGATCTGGATAAGTATGGACTGAAAGATTTTTCCCGCTATGGAACAGAGGGCGGCCGAGGACCCTATATCGACGAAAAGCTGGTCCGCCGTCCGACCATCCTGCATCTCTATATTTACCTGTTGGAGCACTATTACATGAATCTCCCCTGGGAAGAGTGCGGTCAGGGAACTTCTGGCGTGCTGAATTATAGTGCAGTGACCCCGGTGAGCAATATGCGCGGTGAACAGGCCTATGTCGGAGAACTGGAGGCGCTGCGCATCACCGGCAGTCCCACATCGCTCTATTGCCAGCAGTTCTGGGGCCACGACGAAAACCTGATGTATTACCGCAATCATACCTATCCTTTGATGTCTCCCGGTTGGGGTGCAACGGCGGACTATATCCTGCTGTCGGACAATGACACAGTGGATATTGGTATGTACTCTGATTGGAATTTCTGGAGCGATGGCGGTGCCTTTGCCTGCTTCAATGCGGACAGCTTTGAGGGTACCGCAGGTTCGGAGCTGGTGGTTCAGACGCTGCGTTATGAAACCAAAGCGGTGTCTGACGGCGGCGGAGAAGAATTCCAACCGGTAACGACTCTGGAAGTGGGCCTCTACAACGAGCAGTTCGAGCTGGTACAGAGTATGACCGGCGAGGGTGGCGTGTATCATCTGACGCTGCCGGAAGAGCCCGGCGAGTATTATTTGCTGGGCCTGGATCCCATGGGCGGCACCAGCGAGGCTCGTATTTCCAGTGCTACGGCACGGGTGCATGTGACAGCCAATCCTTACGACGGGTGTCTGTTTGATCGTCTGCACAGCGACGTGACTTCCTCGCCGCTGACGAACTTCACAGCTGGGACGTGCTTTATTGACCACTTCTCCGCTCCCGGTGAATTCCCCTACTATACCGTGAAGATTCCTAAGGGAACCACAACGGTGTCGGTACACTATCCTGCCGGTGCGGTCAAGGAACTGCAAGATATGTGTGCCCTCTTCGATCCCGCGACCGGCGAGGTCAGCTGGGATTATATGGCGGGTAGTGACTATGACTTCCAGGTGATTCACAATGACGATGGCAGCAGTACCGTGGAGCTGCCGGCCGCCTTCCTGATAGAGAAGGGGTTGGCCATTGCTCTGGAAGCAGGCAGCGACTATTCCTATTTCAACACCTTCGGCTTTGCGTGGGAAGAAACAGCACCCGGCAAGGTGCCGGTCCTGAATGTTCAGCTGGATCACAGCAAACTGCAGATGAACCGCGCAGAAACGGTGCGCCTGCAAGCCACCATCACCCCTAAGGATGCCAGCAACACGAAGGTTTTCTGGAATAGCAGCAAGCCGGATGTGGCCCGTGTCAGCCTTGACGGCGTGGTAACCGCCATGGCAGAAGGAACCACGGATATCACGGTGCGGACCGATGACGGCGGCAAGACAGCCGTCTGCCATGTGACCGTGGTGGATGAGAACAAACCTGCCCAGAATGCTACGGATGGCTATTATGAGATCCGCACCGCCCGACAGCTGAAATGGTTTGCCGATGAGGTGAACCGGGGCAACAGCAAACTGAATGCCCGACTGATGCAGGACATTGATCTGGCCGAAGTGTGCGGACCGAAAATTGGTGCTTGGCGGCCCATCGGCGACCACAGCGACTATCAGAGTTATAGCGGTACCTTTGATGGGCAGAACTTCACAATCAAGAACCTGTTTATCAAAGACGAGAAGAACGTCTCGTCCAGTGATGATTCTAGCAGACATCGGGCACTGTTTGGTTATTGCCAAAACGGCGCCGTGATTAAAAATCTGACGGTCACCGGCGAAGTAAAATCGCGAGCCCGTTTTATCAGTGGCATCTGCGGTTACATGATAAGCGGTACCATGGAAAATTGTCACAGTGACGTGGCGGTGACGGGCGACAGCTATGGCGCAGCTGGTGTTTTGAGTTTTGCTGCCTCCGGTGTGAAGCTGATCAACTGCTCCAACCGAGGAACGATCCATGGTGCATACGGCTATGTGGGCGGTGTTGCAGGCGATGTCTACCAGGCGGATGTGACTGGCTGCTATAACAGCGGCGAGATTAGCTGCCACGGCTATGACCAGTCGGCTTACGGCAGTGTCGGCGGTGTGCTGGGCTACTGCGGGGATACCTCCAACTCTATTAAATCCTGCTATAACACGGGTCGTATCACCGTGACGGATAATAGGGCCAATCAGATCCATGTAGGCGGTGTTGTGGGCGGTATTCACGGCAGATATCCGGCAGATACCAAAATCATCGGCTGCTACAATGTGGGCAGCGTCCAGTGCGACAACAAGAAGAGCGCTGGCGGCGGCATTTTGGGCTGTGCCGAGGATTATCGGGATCACTCGATCCTGTCGAAGCTGAAAGTAGAAAACTGCTTCTATCTGGATACGGCGGCTGACGGCGATGCCTACGGCGCCGAAGCGAAGACCGACCGACAGATGCGTTCTGCCGCCATGGTTGAGACGCTGAACAGCACCGGAAAAGCCTATCAGCGCGGCGCAGCTTATCCCATCCTGCTCTGGCAGCCCAAGGAGGAGGTGCCTCCGGAGGTTCTGATGGGCGATGTGAACGGCGATGGTGAGATCACTGCCGCAGATGCTGCCATGGTCTATGCAGCGGCCAATGGGAAGAAGGCACTGACGGCCCAGCAGCTGCCGCTGTGTGATGTGGATGGCGACGGGGAAATCACAACCTTTGATGCCAACTTGATTTATGCTTTCGCCAACGGGAAAGTATCTACCTTTCCCGCAATGAAAAAATAAAAGGAGGTCAGCATTTATGAAAAAAAGGATAGGCGCATTTCTTTTGTCCTTAGTGATGGTTTTCGGTTTGACTGCAACGGCATTTGCCGCCGTGGTCATCCCCAGCATCAATAAGAACACGATTGAAGCTGGCGAGGACGTGGATGTGATCCTGACACTGGATGAACAGCTGCAGGATGTGACGTGCTTTGACTATCGTGTCTACTTTGACGAGAATCTCTTCGATCTGGTCAAGGGGACCAATGGTGTGGGGAATCCCAACACCCAGAACAGCCGGGTAAAAACAGATGAAATTGGCAGATTCCATCAGGGGGCCAAGTTCATTTCCGTCAACTTCGTGGATACGATGTCTGAGGGGCAGATTGTTCACCCCGGTACGCTGTACACGCTGACGTTCCGAGCCAAGAAGGAAATCAGCGAGGAAGTGAACTATACGTTCCGTGTCTACAAGGTAACACTGTCTGATACCACATTTGAGCCGATCCCCGGAGCAGAGGTCAGCGGCGGGGAACTGCATATGACTGTCAAGCCGGCCCAGAAGAACGGCTATACGGCGACGCTGACGCCCCAGACCCAGTCGGCCAACTACGGCGCTACGGCCCGTGTGGCGCTGGACGTCAACGGCAAGGGCTTTACCAAGTACAATGCCGCAGACGTTACTCTGACCTATGACGCTGCAAAGTTGACCTTCAACAAGGAGGCCTCTGCGCTCAATGGCTTTGAAGTCAAGGACAGCGGCGGTAAGCTCCATCTGGTGGCTTACGGTGCAGACCGGAAACTGGGGGAGGCCTTGTCTCTGGCCTTTGATACCAAAGCTGTGGGTACGGCGGCTGTGACGCTGAACAGTGCCAAGCTGGATGACGGGGTCAATGCTTCTGCACAGGATGCACCGGAAGCAGTCAAGGGCAATACGGAGGCTTCCATCGTAGTGGATGGCTATTCCGTGGTACTGCCTAATGAGTTTACCGGCCCTGCTGTGGCAGAGCCTAACAAGGATTATACCTTTACAGCCAAGGATCAGCACTATCACTACACCTTTGATGGTTCCACCATGGGTGGCACAAGCGTTCCGGTAAAGGATAACGGCGACGGAACATTCACCGTGTCCCATGTGACCGGCCCAATCGTGATTGTCTCCAACAAGACGGCGATGACCTATGATGTGACGGTTCAGGGCACTGGTGCCGGCGATGTTACCGCAGAGAAGAAGGCAGCTTACATGAGCGACTATACCTTCACCCTCCAGCGCGATGCCAATTATAACTACGACGTGACGGTTACCGTGGGCGGCAAGACCTGTACGGAGGTACAGGTGCAGGAGAATTCTTACACCATCCCCGGCGCCGCTGTGACCGGTCCGGTAGTGATTACCGTTCATAAGACCGAGAATCCCGCCAACGTCTGCAATGTCACCTTTGCGGGCAACGGTGCAGGCGATGCCAAGGGGAATCCCACGGTTATGAAAAACAGTACCTATCAGTTTGAAGTGAAGAAAGCGGAGGGGTATGACTACACAGTGACGGCTACGGTCAACGGTAAGGCTGTGCCTGTACGGCTGATGCAGGGACAGTACCGGATCGCTCCCTCCGATGTGACCGGCGATATTGTCATTACCATTGATAAGAAAGCGGCCTGCAAGGTGGATGTCACCGAGTATGTCAAGCTGGACGGCAAGACGATGTTCCTGGTCACCGTGACCGGGAATCCCGGTGCGGATAAGACCTATGCCTATGACGATGTGCCCATGTTCTACTCCGAGAAGTACCAGGCCTATTGCTGGCTGGTCATCAGTGATGGTGTATTCAACAGCACCACGGCTCAGGAGCATATTGCTGCGGCTGCGGCCAAGGCGGTTCCCGTTGTCTATGACAACGATATCAACGGCACCCAGCAGGTGGACGTCAATGATGCCCAGATGACCTACAATATGTATAACGCCCAGTACGCTGACTTTACGGCTGTGGCCATGGACAAGTTCCTGAAAGCGGATGTCAATGGCTCCAGAAATCTGACCGTTGAGGATGCGGCTGCCATTGTCAATGGACTTCTGAACAGCTGATCCGGCTGTGATTGCAAGGCTTTCCTCCCGCCTTCGGGCGGGAGGGGGCCGTCCCCCTTCAGAGGTTGACAGCTGCTGCCCTTCACCCTGGCAGCAGCTGTCAGAAGCTGAAATTTCCGGTGCGCAGGCGGCGTACCAATACGAAATATAAAGGAGTCGTGTGTATGAAACGATTTTGGACGGGCTTGTTGGCACTGTGTATGATCTTTCTGCTGCTGCCGACCCAGGCTGTTGCCGCAGAGGAGAGCCGCAGTTATGATTTTTCGCTGACGGTCAACGGAAAGAATGAGGTGCAGGCACAGCCTGGCGATGTATTGACAGTGATGCTGATGCTCCACCGTACAGATCAGGGAAAAGACAATAAGATGTACGCCATGCAGGATGAAATCGGCTATGACGATACGTTTTTTGAAGTGCTTCCCGGCAGCCTTTTGCTCAATGATGGCATCGAGAGCCGTGACCTGGCCATGCAGAGTGGCGGACGGGCGCTTTATCTCAACTACCTGTCACGCAACGGTGGGGTGAATTGGGACCGGGATACACTGGTGGGGAGCTTCCAGGTGAAGGTGCGCGGTCAGCGAGGGACCTCCCAACTGCACAGCGAAAACTGCCGTGTGTCCACCCAGGATGGCAGCGGCAGTTATACCACCGCAGCACAAAACCTGACGGTGATTGTCACCACCGACTGCGTGGTGCATTTTGAAACCAACGGAGGCAGCAAGATCAAGGATTTGTCGGTCCAGTATGGCGAAAAAATCGACCGTCCGACGGACCCTGTCCGAGAAGGATACTGGCTGGAGGGCTGGTATCGTGATGTGAATCTGACTCAGCGGTGGGATTTTGCCAAGGATAAAGTGCAGGGAAATATGACGTTGTACGCCAGCTGGAAGGAAGGGACTGCACCGGCTCCGGGCGGTCCGAATACCGGGGTTCCATGGCAGTGGAAGAGCCTGCTGTTGGGAATTACGGCGCTGGTACTAATTGTGGCGCTGTTGATGATGCGAAAGAAGACCGTGGTCTTTTTGCTGGATGAAGCCAACGAGTGGATGAGCGTACAGGTCAAGCGCGGTGCCCGTGTTCTGCGTCCTGCCGATCCCACACGGGCGGGCTATACCTTCGGCGGCTGGTATCAGGATAGCGCCTGTACCAAGCCCTGGGATTTTGACACGGATGTCGTCAAAACGAGCTGTAAGCTGTATGCTAAGTGGGAGCAGCCCACAGAACAGGCATAAGCTGCCAGTACCAATTTCGGGACAGCGCTGCATGATATGCCGTCGTGCAGCTGTTGAATAGTGTCCATACTCCTAAACGTGCGAGAGCCGTTTCGGACCGGAGGTTTCCGGTTCGGAACGGCTTTCCGCGTTGCAGCAAAAAATCCCCGCCGTGACACAAAATCACAGCGGGGAAAGTCGCATCAAAGAAGTATCTTACAGACCCATGAACATCAGCAGGACCGTGATGATGATAATGCTGATGATGATACTGCAGGAGTTGATGGCACCGGACAGGCCTACGTCACCGCCCCAGCGGCCGGTGTACGGCACCGCAGCGGAGCAGATGGGGGCAAATGCCACAATCGCCAGCACCTGACGGATCTCGAGAGGGAAGGGCAGGGCGAAGAAGAAAATAGCGGCAAAAGCGGCAGAGATGGTGTAACGGATTACCAGCGTCTTGGCAATGGTGGCCAGATAGCGCCGCTCCAGCGACAGCTCAAAGCCCACGCCCAGCATCAGCATTGACATGAAGCTGTTGGCGCTGCCGGCGATGTCGGCCAGCGTCAGAATGGGAGAGGGGACGGGAATCTGCAGGCAGGAGACCAGCAGCATGATCATGTAGGTCATAAAGGGAATGGAGGTAATCAGCTTTTTGCCCACAAAAGTCAGGGAGATGCGGCCGCCGCGAGTCAGAGAGGAGGCCACGCCGTAGGCACCACCGTTGGCGGTTACCACGTTGCCTGCATCGAAGATGTAGCCGGCGACCACAGCCGTGGGGCCAAGGAAGCTCTGGACAAAGGGCATGGTAAAGCAGCCAATATTGTAGCCGGAGCAGTTGATGACGGCAAAAGCGCCTTCCTCTGCACTGGAGCGGCGGAAGAACAGCCAACCTACCGTGGAGAGGATGATGCAGCACAGCAGAGCCAGTGCGGCAATAGCGACCATAGACAGGTCAAATTTAAATGTGCTGAAATTGGTGATAATCGCAGCGGGCAAGGTAATATCCAATACGATGTGCGAAAAAATAGGAAAATCTTCTTTTTTGAATACACCCGTTTTTTTCAAAACATAACCCAGGACCAGAATGGCTACCAGACAGCCAGCTTTAATCAGAACGTGCAGCAAAATCAATCATCCCTTCTATTTTTTCTATCTGTCGAAAAAGAATTATAGCATACAATATTTGCGTTGAATAGTGCAGATTCCTTTCACTTTGGGGTGTTTTTGTGAGTTTTACAGGTTGTTGAAGAAAAAAGGTGTGTGCTGAAGAAAGATGGACGGTTTGCACAAGGCAGAGTTGACCGGTAGTGGCAAAAGTGCTTGGCAGAACGAAAGTTAGTAGAAACAAACTGTGTAAACCTATTCAAAATTTCAAAAATGTGATATAATTAACTTATATTGGAGAGGGACGGAATAAGATCGTCCCTGAAAAAGGATGCGATAATTTTGTTGGATTTTCTGAAGAAAGAACAGATTGACCCCAGTATTATCCGGGGCATTGAGGAATACCGGGCGCAGTACCCTCTGCCGGAGGACCAGCTGGCCCGTATACCGCAGCCCCGTTATCGTTATTACGGGAAAGAGATTTGGGAGCAGGCGGCTGCGGCCCTTCTGTGCGGGGAGAACCTGCTGCTGGCCGGCGGCAAGGCCACCGGTAAAAACGTGCTGGCAGAGAATCTTGCTATGGCGTTCGGTCGTCCCAGCTGGGACATCTCCTTCCATGTCAACATGGATGCGGCGAGTCTGATCGGTATGGATACCTTTGAAGGCGGTCGGGTGGTGTTCCGTCCCGGCCCCGTCTATCAGACAGCCAAGTTCGGCGGGTTCGGTATTCTGGATGAGATCAATATGGCGAAGAATGAAGCACTGGCCGTGCTGCACTCTACGCTGGATTTCCGCCGTGTGATTGATATTCCCGGCTATGATCGGCTGCATATCGACGGGGCAACCCGGTTTATTGCCACCATGAACTATGGCTATGCCGGTACCCGGGAGCTGAACGAAGCGCTGGCTTCCCGCTTTGTGGTGATCCAGATGCCGTCTATTTCCACGGAAGGGCTGGAAAAGCTGCTGCTCAGTGAATTCCCCACCATGAGCAATAAATATCTCAAGCAGTTTGCGGCGCTGTTTCTGGATCTGCAAAAGAAGTGCGAGAGTGCGGAGATCTCCTCCAAGGCACTGGACCTGCGCGGTTTGCTGGATGCCATTCGACTGATGCGGCAGGGCTTGAACGCCGGTACGGCGCTGGATATGGGCATCACCAACAAGGCCTTTGACAGCTATGAGCAGGAACTGATCCGGGATGTGATTGCCTCCAGAATCTCTTCGAAGCTGGGCCGGGACAAGCTGTTTACGGACTGAGGCGCTCATGGTCACGCAGAATTATAGTGCCCAGCAGCGGCGTGCGCTGAATCTGATCTGGGCCAGTGCCGGAGAATATGGCTTCGACCCGCTGTTTATGGCGTTCGGGACGGACAAGCAGCCGGATTTCTATATGAATTGTATCGTGGGCCTGGTCCATAAGTGGTATGGCGATGCCATGCCCCGACGGCTCTTTTCCTCTTGGTCCAGAGATCGGCGGCAGGCAGCGCTGGATGATTTGAGCTGGCTGGCGCTGGAGAATGCCGTGTACGAGAGGGAATTGCCCCATCGTCCAGTGCTGGAGGAACTGCGTCAGCAGCACGCCGAGCGCTTTTTTGCCCAGGAGCATCAGCTGTCCCGGCAGGAATGGATGAGCAAAAACCAGATGGTCTACACATTGCAGACGGCCCGCTGGCGGGAGGTGCTGGGCAAAAAAATCCAGAGCTCCATGACGCCCTGGGAGCGCGGACTCCACAAGGCACTCAAATGCAGCGGCACGCTGGATGCACAAGGCCTGGAGGACGAAATCCGGGCGATTATGAAGAAATATCTCCAGTTCGATGGCGTGGTGCAGGAAAAGAAGCCGCTTCGCCTTCATTTTGATGAGAAATGGGCGGGGCTTCTGACCAAGCTGATGCCCACGGAACTGGTGCGCACCGATGAATTGACCATCGGCCGTTCCACCGATGGCGGAGACGGGATGCTGGTGCAGGCCGCCACCGGGGCACGCATGAAAATCCTTTCCAAGGAGAACAAGGAGACGGATGGGCAGTATATCGAGCGCTGCTTTGGCCGCTCGCTTTTCGCACCCCGGCAGCTGGCCCTGATTGAGCAGGATCACTGTACCGGGAATCATTTCGGCTGTCACTTGTGGTTCACCAACGGTGAGGCTGTGCCGGGGAAACCCCGCAGCGGCGAGAGCCAGCGGTTGGCAGAGCAGGCGGCATTGCAGGCGGAGCGGAACCGCAAGTCCTATGCCGAAAACATTGATCTGCACCAGAGCACTATGCTCCGTCTGACGCAGCAGATTCGCAACTGTATGCTGGTCCATCAGCAGCCCCAGCGGGAGATTGCTCGGCGGGGACGGCTGGACGGCAGCCGGGTCTGGCGCGAGGCTGTGCTGGAGGACAGCCGGGTCTTTACTTATCCCGATGACGAACCCCGGCCCGGGTTTACGGTGGATTTGCTGTTGGATGCTTCAGCTTCCCGTCTGCACTGTCAGGAGACCATTGCCGCCCAGGGGTATATCCTCTCGGAGAGCCTGAGCCGCTGTGGTATTCCGGTGCAGGTGTGCAGCTTTTGCAGTCTCCGCGGCTATACGGTGCTGCGGCGGCTGAAAGAGTATCAGGATAAGAACGGCAGCCGTAAGATTTTTGACTACTTTGCTGCTGGCTGGAACCGGGATGGTCTGGCGCTGCGGGGGATGGAAGAGCTGCTGAAAGGGGCGCCGCAGGAGAAACATCTGGTGATTCTCCTCACCGATGCCAGCCCCAATGACAGTCATAAGATCCCGCCGCAGAAGGGAATCCCCTTGAGCCGGGAGTATGGCGGCAGTAACGGCGTGAAGGATGCCGCGGAGGAAGTGCGGGCCCTGCGGAAGAAGGGACTGCGGGTAGCTGCCGTGTTCATGGGCGAGAATGCGTCCATTCCGTCGGCGGAGATGATTTTCGGCCGGGATCTGGCCCGCATCCGCCGGATGGACCAGCTGGCATCCGCCGCCGGCAAGCTGATTCAAACAGAAATTCAGGAGTTGTCCGTCTGACCGGGGCTCCGATAATAAGAAATGCCGCGGATGGTTCTTTAGAAACCATCCGCGGCATTCTCTATAAAATACAGTGTTCTGTTGGCGAAATCAGTTCTCGCAAGTGATCGTCAGCCGGTTCATTCTTACAGGAAATCGTAAACGGCAGGATTTACTGCGCCTTAGCCTCCACAGAAAAATCCTTGTTGACAAGATAAATGCCGATGCACACCAGAACGAGAGAGATCAGACCCTGCAATGTAAAGGCCTGATTTTGCTCGTGGAGCAGTACGGCACTGAGGATCACGCCAAAGACGGGGTTCATAAAGCCGAACACAGCCACTTTGCCCACGGGGTTATGTTTGAGGAGGATGCCCCAGATGGAGTAAGCCACGGCGGAGATCATGGCCATGTAGGTGAGAAGCAGCGTAGATTTTACCGTGAAGCCTGTGAGCTGTCCGCCCATGCCCCAGCCCACAGCGGCCATAATCATGCCGCCCAGCAGGAACTGATAGCCGCTGAGCGTCACAGGATTTTCCCGCTGACCGTACTTTTTGATCAGCACGGAGGAGCAGGCATAGGACAGCGTGGAGAGGAGAATAAAGCCCTCACCAGTGAAGCGCATCCCACCGGACAGACCGGCGCTGCCGTTGAGGTTGATGAGTACCACACCGGCAAAGCCAATGACGCAGCCCAGCAGCTTCCATTTGCCCAGCTTCTCGTAGTGGAAGAGCAGGCTGGAAATGAGAATGGCGAAAAAGACGTTGGAGGCTTCAATGATGGAACCCTTCACGCCGCTGGTGTTGGCCAGACCAACATAGAAAAACAGGTACTGGATCACCGTCTGTGCCAGAGCCAGTTTAGCCACCATGCCCCAGGAGGTTTTGGCGGGCACCAACATCTGCCGACTGACGGCACTGCCAATGGCAAGGGTCAGAAGTCCGGCCAGACAGAAGCGGGTACCGGCAAAAAGAATCTGGGAGGCGGTATCTTCGGCGGCGATGGAGAAAAGAGCGTAGCCGATTTTGATGCAGGGAAAGGCGCTGCCCCAGAGGAAGCAGCATACCAAGGCCAGCAGGGCGACGACGGCGCTGTTTTGCAGTTTGGAATGGGAATGTTCAGTCATAGTGTTCTTCCTTTGTTTTGGTTTTGCAATGGCTGACAAAAATGCAGCAATTACTTATTTTAGCATAAAATGGTGAAAATGGAAAGCGGGAACAGGGAGGAGATCCTTCTTACAAATGGCGACCGCTCGTGCTACACGCCTTTGCACAAACTACAAGAAATATGGAATGGGAGAGATATAGGAATCAGCTGAAAGGCACCGTACACTTCTGGGAGAAAGACAGATAGGAAAAAGAGCAGTGATAAAATTTTTATCATAGAGGCCACTTTATCAATGGTAGTTTTCGTGGAAACGAGGAAGTATATAAATACGCAGGAAAATCTCCGGCGTAACACGATACGATTTTGAAAGGTGATGATCTTTATGGGGAAGAAAATGGCAAAGCTGACCCTTGCGGCGGCAGGTCTTGCAGGCGCCGGTGCGGCGGTTGCACTCAGCAAGAAAAAGCAGGGCGAAAAGACCGCAGGCAAGCGCACAAAAGCGGCGGATAATTACCGTAATACCGAGTTGGGTCGCCATGAGAAAAACAGCAAGGGGATCTACTATACCAACGGGAACTACGAAGCGTTTGCCCGCCCGGAAAAGCCGGAAGGCGTGGAGGAAAAGAGTGCCTATATTGTCGGCGGCGGGCTTGCATCGCTGGCAGCGGCCTGTTTTCTGGTGCGTGATGGGCAGATGCCCGGCTCCCATATCCACATTCTGGAGGCCATGGATGTTGCTGGCGGTGCCTGCGACGGCATCTACGATCCCAATCGCGGCTATATCATGCGCGGCGGACGAGAGATGGAGAATCATTTCGAGTGTCTGTGGGATCTCTTTCGTAGTATTCCCTCTCTGGAAAAGCCCGGTGCATCAGTGCTGGATGAATTCTATTGGCTCAATAAGCACGACCCCAACTATTCCATGTGCCGGGCGACCGTTAATCGCGGAGAAGATGCCCATACCGATGGCAAGTTCCGTTTAAGCCAGAAGGGCTGCATGGAAATCGTGAAGCTGTTTATGACCCGGGATGAGGACTTGTATGATAAGACCATCGAAGATGTGTTTGATGACGAGGTGTTTCAATCCGACTTCTGGCTCTATTGGCGGACCATGTTTGCCTTTGAGAACTGGCATAGTGCGCTGGAGATGAAGCTGTATTTTCAGCGCTTCATCCATCATATTGCCGGACTGCCGGATTTCAGCGCCTTGAAATTCACCCGTTACAATCAGTATGAGTCGCTGATCCTGCCCATGCAGCGCTATTTGGAGGACGCGGGGGTGGACTTCCGGTTTCATACGGAGGTGACCAATGTCCTCTTTGACATCCGGGGCGGCAAAAAGACGGCAACTGCCATTGCGTGCAAGGTAAACGGCGTGGAACAGGAGATATTGCTGACGGAGAAGGATCTGGTGTTTGTGACCAACGGCAGCTGCACCGAGGGAACCATTTACGGTGATCAGAACCATGCGCCGGCGGGCGATGGGGAAGTGCGTACCAGCGGCTGTTGGAAGCTGTGGGAGAACATTGCCAAGCAGGACCCGGCTTTTGGTCATCCGGAAAAATTCTGCTCGGATATTGCAAAGACCAACTGGGAATCTGCTACCATCACCACGCTGGACAGCAAAATCATTCCCTATATCACCAATATCTGTAAGCGCGATCCCCGGAGCGGTAAGGTCGTGACCGGCGGCATTGTCAGCTGCAAGGATTCCAAGTGGCTGATGAGCTGGACAATCAACCGGCAGGGCCAGTTCAAGGAGCAGGACCCCGAAAAAGTTTGCGTTTGGGTGTATGGCCTGTTTACGGATGTCCCCGGTGATTATGTGAAAAAACCCATGCGGGAGTGTACCGGTAAGGAAATTACCGAGGAATGGTTGTATCACATCGGTGTACCGGTCAAGGAGATTCCGGAACTGGCAGAAAACAGTGCCGTCTGCGTGCCCACCATGATGCCGTATATTACGGCGTTCTTTATGCCTCGTGCAAAGGGGGACCGGCCGGACGTCATTCCCGATGGCTGCGTCAACTTTGCATTTCTGGGCCAGTTTGCAGAGACACCCCGGGACACGGTGTTTACGACGGAGTATTCGGTTCGTACCGCCATGGAAGCGGTCTACGGCCTGCTGGGCGTTGACCGCGGCGTACCCGAAGTGTGGGGCAGCGTCTATGATGTGCGGGAACTGCTGGAAAGCTCTGTCCGTCTGATGGACGGGAAATCTCCGCTGGAAGTGGAGCTGCCCGGCCCGCTGAACCTGCTGAAAAAGGGCTTGCTGAAAGCCGTGAAGGGCACAGTGCTGGAAAAAGTGCTGCGCGAGCACAATGTCATCAAACAGGGGATGCTGGCCTAAATTGGCATAGTTTCATGCACGCTTGAAAGTAAAAGCAGACACTCGCTTTAAGGACGAGTGTCTGCTTTTTTCTGGGAAAAAGTGTCAGTAATCGCCGGGAAAATTCTCCCCCATAGGGGATTCCCTGCCATATATGCCGCCAGAGCGACCACTTGTGCCAGAGGTATTGCCGCCCTTTCCGTTCTCTGGTAGGGTAAAGACAATGAAAGTAAAGGAGATGATCCATATGCAAAGTGAAATGAAAAAAAGC
>RCNI01001084.1_pt1 | contig 15386 bp, 16 predicted proteins | sample 2041151 | NCBI WGS metagenome assembly RCNI01 (sample SAMN09708214, study PRJNA481090) | feces metagenome | isolation source: feces | place: Antarctica: Albino Rookery | reverse complement strand
ATCGCCTTCGTGAACATAACCGCATACAGGGCAGACCCATTTTTTCATATCAATTACCTCCTGAAATTTTTAACCTCTGTAATTTTTTTAACTCTGTATTCTATATATTTCACCGTATTTACGGGGAAAAGCTTATTTATTAAGGCAGTTGCTGCACACTCCCGTAAAGCACAGAGAGTGGCTTTCCACCTTGCATCCGCAGCCGTTTTCAATACTCTTGTAAAGCTGGGTTGTTTTATCCTTCAAATCCAGATCCATAACGCACTGGCATTTCCGACAGATAAAGTGTGCGTGGGGGTCGGTTCGTGCATCATAATGAGCATGTCCTCCCTCGTGGCTCACACTGATCACTCTCCCCTCTTCCTCTAAAACTGTGAGGTTTCGGTAGACAGTGCCGAGACTGAGCTCGGGATAATCATCTTTAAGACTTTCATACAGCATTTCGGCGGTAGGATGGCATGTAACTCTCGCGAGAGCTTCATAAACAGCTTCCCGTTTCTTGCTTTTGTTTCTCTTGAGCTCCATGTGTTTGAACCTTTCAAAATTAGTAATCATTCTTAATTTGTGAGTTAAATATACCATAGCATTTCAGGTTTGTAAAGAGTTTTTTATATGATTTTTTTGTCCTGTTAATATGTCTTTTTTATCCTTCCGCCAGTTGCAAAAGTGCCGGAGCCGCCGCATCCGCAAAGAGCCTTATTGCCGCCAAAGCCTCCTGCAAGGTATTTCCGGAGCTGCCCACCTCCATTATAAGTGAACCTCCGGTGAGCTGCTGGTTATAGCGCTCTTTCACCAGAGACACAGGGCGCATAAGGCTGGGATGCCTTGATGTGACAGCGTTTTGCAGGTACAGAGCAAGGGACAGGTTATCCTGCCAGTGGGGGTGGTCAAGGCCGGAATTGTCTGAGCCGGAAAGGAGCATAATCTGGCTTGCGCACACACCCTCCTCCTCTGCCATGGTCTTATATACAACGCCGTTTGCGCCAAGGGCATCTCTGTGCACATCGAACACCACCGCTATATCCGGGTACTCCTGCAAATACTGCTCCACCGCAGCACCGGAGCGGTTATATGAGCCGGTGTAGCTTGGGTAGTCATAGATTTCCCGGTCGTGGATTACCCGCAGTCCCGCTTCTTCAAAAAGCTCGGTCAGCTCGTCCCCTATGCGGATAATATTAAATTCCTTGTTTTCCGTTCTGTGGTCATCGTTTGCCTCGTAGTGGTCAAGGCCCGCCTGAGTGTATGCCTCGCTGCCGTGGGTATGAATAATGAGTATCTGGGGGCCTTCGGCGGGGAGCCTTACGGCTGGGCCCTCACTCAAAAGCGCTCCTGCATCCACATCGTAGCTTGTGGCATTTTTTATGCTCAAGCCGCCCTTTATGTTGGTTTCCAGAATTTCCTCATCCCAGCTTGTCTCCATATAGGCGCGGAGAGTCTGTGGGTCGTCAATAACCGTCTCCTCCGGCCCTGCATCCTCGGGAGATGCAGCCGCTTCTTCTGTTTCGGCCTGTTCGGGGCTGACCGTTTCTTCCGGCGGCTCGCTTTCCTTATCAGAAAACACTTCCTCCTGACTTTCCGGCGGCAGGCTTACCTCCTCCTTTGCCGGCGGAAGTTCCGCTTTCGATGCAATAGTCCCCTGAGTTTTAAGGGTGTACAGTCCCAGAAGTATAATTCCCGCCAGCGCCAGTTTTTTTGCAAAGCCCATAATAACACCGCCTTATTCATGCTGCTTATACTATAAATATGTACGCATTTTAAAATTATTCCCCCAAGTTTTCTCAAAGCTTGCAATAACATTAACTCTGTGTTATATTGCTTCGGTACAGATATTATATACGGAGGATAGAGATATGAAATTCTCATACAACCCCAAGGGCGTATGCTCTATGCGCATGGATATTGATGTTGAGGACAACAAAATCCGTAGCCTCAATGTAATCGGCGGCTGCGACGGCAACCTGAAAGGCATTTCAAAGCTGGTTCAGGGCATGGACGTAGACGATGTTATAAGCAAACTGGAAGGCACTGCCTGCGGCAGAAAAAAGACCTCCTGCCCCGACCAGCTTGCAACTGCGCTCAAGCTCTATAAGGAGCAGATTGCAGAATGAAGCGCTCCGCTTCATTCCGGCTTCTGGTTTTTCTTGTTGCCGCTTTGTTTTTGCTCAGCGGCTGCGGAGAAAAAGCCGATGCGCCGGAAATCGGAGATGCACCGGCCGAAAGCCCCGCTTTAAATCCCGCAGCTCCCAGGCCCGAAAGCCCATACCCTGCTGTAAAGGTTTATTTTGACGGCCTTTTAAGCGACAGAGGCTATTATGAAAATGAGACTTTGTTTTTAGCCCCCGATGCCATTGCCGCCTATTTCGGCGTAAGCTTTGAAACTCAGGTGCTCGATGACAGCTTCATTATGTCTTTTCCCGGCTTTGAGCTTACGGGCTGGCAGTCTCTTGACTATATGATCGCAGACAGCCGCTATTTCTATACCCCGAACCACTATCTTAATATAGAAGGCAAAATTTGTCTCCAGCAGGATTTAATAGAAAGACTGTTCGGAGTGAAAATTCAGTTTTCGGCGGATGACATGACCGCGAAGCTGGATAATGGTATACTTACTTTATTAAGAGGCGGTCCCGACTACTACACCGCAAAATTTGAAAGCGATGAGCTTTACTGGCTCTCCCGCATAATCTACACCGAAACAAAGGATCAGCCCATGGCGGGTCTTATAGGTGTGGGAAACGTGGTATACAACCGCGTTCACAGCGATGATTTTCCCGATACGGTTTACGACGTAATTTTTCAGCGCAGCCCTGAGGTGGTTCAGTTTGACCCCGCCGCCACAAACGGCATTTTCCTTGAGCCTGATGAGCGCTCGGTAATTGCCGCCTGCATGTGCATGGAGGGCTACAACACTGTGGGAGACTGCATGTATTTTGTTAATCCACGCCTGGGCGACAGCACATGGTTTGAAAAAGATCTTGAATTTGTCGTCAGCATAGGCGACCATGATTTTTACAGGAGTTAATTATAATGCTTGAGGATATCGTTTCACAGGGACTTGAGGAATTAAACATTCGCAGTAATGTAGAAGCTATTTCAAGGCTCAGAACTTACTGCGGGGAACTGGAAAATCGCAACAGAGTTATGAACCTTACCGCCATTACCGGTGAGGATGAAATTGCAAAGCTGCACTTTTTAGACTGCGCCGCCCTGCTCGGCATGGCGGATTTCAATGATAAAAAGGTGCTGGATGTAGGTTCAGGTGCCGGCTTTCCCGGTCTTGTTTTAAAAATTCTGAACCCAAGCATTGAGCTTTGTCTTTTAGACAGTTTGGAAAAAAGAATTAACTTTTTGACTGAGCTATGCCATAAGCTGAGACTGGACGATGTAAAATGCGTCCACATGAGAGCAGAGGAAGCTCCCCCTGCCTATCGTCAGAACTACGACATTGTTGTTTCCCGCGCCGTTGCACGTCTCGGACTTCTCTCCGAGCTGTGCCTGCCCTTCGTTAAAAAAGGCGGCCTGTTTATTGCAATGAAAGGCCCCGCCGGTTCCGAGGAACTGGAGGAGGCCAAAAAGGGAATAAGAATTCTGGGCGGCGAGTATGTTAAAACCGTTCAGTATGATATTCCCGGCACTGATAAAAAACACAACGCACTGGTATTTAAAAAGGTGGCAGATACTCCCATGAAGTACCCCCGCCGCTGGGCTCAGATTAAAAAACAGCCGCTGTAACAAAATAATTAAGGCAGACCTCAACGGTCTGCCTTTTAGTTTTAAAAGCTTTTCTTCTTATATATTATTAAAGCTATGCACCATGAAACAGCGTACAGAACGGAAGATACAGCGGCGATAGTAAACGCTGTAAGCAGCGGCAATCCGCCTTCCCCGTTGGCAATACCGAAGTTGGCTGCTACTCCTGCTGCTCCGAAAACGGCACCCAATGCAAGAATTCCCGGAAGTCTGCCTTTTTTAGTTCCTAAAACGAAATTAAACAGCAGCATAAAGGAAGGAACCGTCATGCTCACAAATATGAGCATTGTAAGCAGCATCAGCAGTGTTCCGTCATCTCTGCCGCCGATGAAGTAAGAAATTACCGCCAGCAGAAGTCCGCCTGCACACAGAATGAGATTTGAAATGTACTTTGAGCTTACAAGCTTACTGCGGCCTTTCGGCAGGCTGACTGCATAGTAAATAAACTGCTCCGACTCGTCATAGCTTATAAGGGCGGTGCTTATCATTGTCAGAAACAACATTCCGTATGCGGCTAAAAGGTTGTTGCCGAAGTTAACTGCGGCAGAGATAATAAACAGCAATGAAATAATAAGATTCATTTTGTGATATGCCTTTATGTAGAGCATATCTTTTTTTATAAATTCCTTCATTTATCTCCCTCCTTCACCATGAATATAAACAGCTGTTCTATATCAACGCCCGAGACGTTCATTCCGGCTTTGACGGCGTCCCTTTTAATTATAGCCTCAGCGCCGTAGGGGTTTACCTTTCTGCCTATGATGTCATTTTCAGGAATGTCATCCAGCTCCTCAGCGCCGCACTTTATAAGGGCATATTCCTCTCTCAGGCTGTCCTTTTCCTCAAAAAGCATAATTTTTCCCTCGTGAAGAAATGCTATGTAGTCGCAGAGCTTTTCCAAATCGGAAACAATGTGGGATGAAATCAAAATGGAATGGTCAGGTTCTCTTGTAAATTCAAGGAAAATATCCAGAATTTCATCTCTGATAACAGGGTCAAGGCCGGAAGTTGCCTCGTCAAGAATTAAAAGCTTTGCCCCGTGGCTCATGGCAACTGCAAGACCGGCTTTCATTTTCATACCCTTTGAAAAATCTTTAAACTTTTTGTCGTTATTGAGCTTGAATTTATGAAGCAGCTCAAAGTATCTCTCATTATCCCAGTTTTTATAGTTTCCCGCCATAAAGCGGCCTATCTGCTCCATATTCATAAAGCCGGGTAGGCCCACGTTATCGGGTACAAAGCCTACATCCTCTTTTATACTCTCCAGATCGGTGCTTATATTTTTTCCCAGCAGCCGCACTTCCCCGCTGTCGCTTTTGGTTATACCCATAATAATTCGTATAAGGGTGGACTTGCCCGCTCCGTTTTCACCGATAAGGCCTAAAATACAGCCCTCGTGCAGAGTGAGATTCACATCTCTAAGTTCAAACCCATCATAGCTTTTGTACACGTTTTTAACTTCCAGTGCGTTCATTATTTTTCCTCCATAATGCAGTCAAGCATTTCTATTATATCTTCCTTACTCAGCTTGCAGCTTTGGGCGAGAGTAACAGCCGCTTCAAGGTGCTCCTCGATTTTTCTAAGGTTTTCCTCCCGCAGCAGCTCCGTGTTGGCTGTGGCAACGAATGAGCCTTTGCCGGGAAGGGTGTATATAAAGCCCTCGGTTTCCAGCTCCTCATATGCCCGCTTTGTGGTAATTACGCTTATACGCAGGTCTTTTGCCAGATTTCTTATCGAAGGCAGAGGGCTGTCCTCCGGCAGCTCGCCGCTTATTATCTGGCTTTTGAGCTGAAAATAAATCTGCTCATATATGGGCTTGCCGCTTTGGTTGTCGATAATTATCTTCACTTCGTTGCCCTCCTTTCTGTGTATACACAGTATATACAGTTATAACAGTTTTGTCAACAAAAAAAGGAGGAAAAATTTTTTCCCTCCTTTTGCTTTTATTCTGTTATAATAGCGTAAAGCTGCTGCACAGTGTCTGCAATTACAGCGGCCCCCGCCTCAACAAGCTGCTGCTTTGTTCTGAAACCCCAGCTTACGGAAATGCAGTCCATACCGGCGTTCCGGGCGGTTAAAACATCCACCTCGGAATCGCCCACATATACGCACTTATCCAAGCTCAGCCCCAAGTCCAAAACTGCTTTCAGCACCATATCCGGCTCCGGCTTACGCCGTATGCTCTCGCTCTGCCCCACGGCGCATTGAAGCTTATCGGGGAAAAACTCCGCCGCCAGCTCCTTAACGGTGCTGTCCGGCTTATTGGAGATAATTGCAAGCTTAACTCCCTGATTATTGAGTTTATCCAGCATATTTGTAATTCCCTCATAAGGGCTTGTTTTTATATGGCTGTGTGCGTCATAATAGGGAAGATAAAATTCCAGCACCTTTTCGGAAAGCTCCTCCGGCGTTCCCTCCGGAACACTGTGAAAAACAAGGCAGCGGGAGGCATTGCCAAGGTTTGAGATTGTCTTTTCCCGGCTTACCTCCGGCAGACCGAATTTAACGAGGGCTGCGTTCAGAGAGTCTTTTATATCTTCAACCGTATCAAGCACGGTGCCGTCCATATCCAAAAGTACAGCTTCATATTTCATACTGCATACCTCTTTTCTATCTAAGCTATTATTTACGACTTTTCCCTTTATGTCAAGTTTTATTTATAGTGGTGCAAGCTTTCAACATTTCATGTTATTTTAGCATTGAAGTGGTGTTTGTATCTATATTTTAATCTAATTTCCCGCAAGGAGTGGTATTTTATGAAAAAATCTCTTTTAGTTTTCGTTCTTATTTTAAGTCTTTTCCTCACCGCCTGCGGCAAGGCTTCCGAAAGCCGGGACTGTGTGAGCATATGGTGTCTTGAAGATGAAGCAATTCTGCCGGAGCTTAACAAGGCAGTAGAAAAATACAATAAGAGCATAAAGGGAGATTATCTCCCCGCCTCAATCCGCACTTTTCCCGACTTAAAATCCCTGTCCGAGGGCTTCAACACTCTCCGCCCCGACATTTTAATCTGCACTCAGGCTAAAGCGGACGAGCTTTCTTCTCTTCGACTTTGCAGAGATATAGGCAGTCTGTTCATAGGCCGTGAAATTATCTTTCCCGACTACATCCGCAGCCGCTGCCCTCAGGCAGGGCGCAGCTATTTTCCCATAGGCGGGGATGTTCCCCTGCTCTGCGGCAGGGACGAAACCGAGTTTTCCGATTTTGAAGCCTTATGCAAAGCCGCGGAGGAATACAGCGAAAAGGAAGGCGTTCCTTTCCTAACTCTCAGCAGAGTACCCGAACTTTTATATTATGAAATGCTCTCCGCAGGAAAGGAATTTCACGCAGTCAGAGACATTGACGTTAAAAGTCCTCTATATAAAGAAGTCTACAACCACATTGCAGACGCAGCATTTTCCGGCGGCGTGACCTTTGCTGACAGCGGCTCATTGGAGCTGAAAAAACAGCCCTATGCGGGAGTTTTCGGCTCTGAGCTTTACGGGCAGGATTTAAGCGGCTTTAAAATCAGCCCCATGCCCGCCATGAAGCCGGACTCCCCTCTTTACGCCCACAGCTCCGGTCTTGCGGTTTGCGTCCGTGAGGGCAGGGAGCTTAAATCAACGGCTCAGTTTATTTCATGGCTCTTTACTGAGGGCAGAGCTGCAAAGCTCAGCTTAAGGAGCGGTCTTGTGCCCGCTCTCCCCTTTGATGATTACAAGCCCGAAAACGATTTTGAGAAGCTTTTATTGTCCCTTTCCTGTGAAAGAGAGCTGCATCTGCCGGAATTTGAAAGCGATTTTATCAAAAATCTGGAAAATTTCAGTACAGAATTCAATGCTCAAACTGAATTCATAATGCCCTGAGTTTTGCTTATTGATGTTGAAAATGCAGGTTTTCTGTGCTATCATTTATTTATTAAAATCCGTTAAATAAAGAAAGGAATTGATTATGCAGGCAACCTACGAAGCCCGTCCCGTGAAAAAACGCGGCAAAGGCAAAATTTTCATCATCATAGCTGTGGTAATTCTCCTTGCGATTATTATATCCGCAAGTATCGCCATGGTTCCCACCGGCCACACCGGCGTTGTCACCACCTTCGGAAGCGTGGAGGACTACACTCTGGATTCCGGTGTTCACCTGAAATTACCCTGGCAGAAGGTCATTATGATGGATAACCGCATACAGAAGCAGACTGTCGATCTCTCCTGCTTCTCCTCCGACATTCAGGAAGTGTCCATGACCTACACCGTAAACTACCAGATAAACAAGGCAAATGCACAGGAAATCTACAAAACCATTGGTATAAATTACTATGACACCGTAATTATCCCCTGCATCACCGAGGCTACAAAGGTAGTCACCGCCAAATACTCCGCCGAGGCTCTGGTAAGCGACCGCACCGACCTTGCAGCAGGCATTGAAAAGCTCCTTGCCTCCAAGCTCGCCGAGTTCAACGTGGAGCTTGTGAGCACTTCAATAGAAAACATGGCATTTACCGATGCCTTCACCAACGCAGTCGAGGAAAAGCAGGTTGCTCAGCAGAATAAGCTCCGCGCCGAAACCGAGGCACAGAGAAAGAAGATTGAAGCTGACGCTGCGGCAGAGGTAAAGCGCATCGAGGCTCGCGGCGAAGCCGACGCCGAAATTATCAAGGCAGAAGCCGAGGCCGAGGCAAACAGAAAGATTGCAGAATCCATTACCGACGGTGTTCTGAAGAATAAATTCCTCCAGAACTGGGACGGACAGCTCCCCCAGGTTACCGGCAGCAACGGAAGTTTAGTTAATATTCCGCTGGATTAAGCGGTTAAAAATAACGAAAATTTTTATATACGAGGTGCAAAATGGAAGGATTCAGAGTACTTGAAATCAAAAAGAGCGTCTTTGAAAGCAATGACAGAGAGGCCGACAAGCTGCGTGAGGAGCTTAAGAAGGACAGAACTTTCCTCCTCAACCTGATGAGCTCCCCCGGTTCCGGCAAAACTACCACCCTTAAGGCTACAATCGCCGCTTTGAAGGATGAATTTAAAATAGGCGTTATGGAGGCCGATATTGACTCCGACGTTGACGCCGCCACTATCGAAAAGACCGGCGCAAAGGTCATTCAGCTCCACACCGGCGGCATGTGCCACCTTGATGCAGGCATGACCAAGCAGGGTCTTGAGGGGCTGGACGTAAACGACGTTGACCTGGCAATTCTGGAAAACGTGGGCAACCTTGTCTGCCCTGCCGAGTTTGATACCGGCGCTGTTAAAAACGCCATGATACTTTCCGTCCCCGAGGGCGACGACAAGCCTTTGAAGTACCCCCTCATGTTCTCCATCTGCGATGTTCTGCTTATTAACAAAATAGACGTTCTGCCTTACTTTGATTTCAGCATAGAAAACTGCGAGAAGTACGTTAAACGCCTTAACCCCAACATAAAGATAATTCCCATATGCGCACGCACCGGCGAGGGAATTGATGAATGGGCTGACTGGCTCAGAACCGAAACCAAAAAGTGGATTGAAGAATAATGCAAAAAATCCGGGAATTTCTTCCCGGATTTTTATTTTTTTACTTTTTATTCTTTTTATAAATTACCCACAGACCTTTTAAAAGCAGGTCTTCATCTACTGCAATCTCATGCCTGCAATAGGGCACTATGGCCTGAGCTATTCCGCCGTTTGCAATAATATTGCATTTATAGCCCAGCTCCTCCTCCATTCGGTCAAGCATGCCGTCTATCATTGCGGCGCTGCCGAACACAGCGCCGGAGCGCATGGAGTCAACAGTGTTTGTGCCGATGAACTTTTTAGGGGCAGTAATGGAAATATCAGGCAGAAGGCTTGTACCGGAGGAAAGGGCGGAATAGGCAAGCTTCACTCCCGGCATAATTGCACCGCCTATATAGGAGTTGGTTTTGTCCACCACTACCATGGTTGTGGCGGTTCCCATGTCCAGAATAATTACCGGTGCGCCATAGTATGCAATGGCTGCAACGCTGCCTACTACCAGATCTCCCGCCAGAGTGGACGGGTCGTCAATTCTTACATTCAGACCTGTTTTCATACCCGGGCCTACCACCATGGGATCAATGCCGCTTACAAGCTTTACTGAGTGCTTTAACGCCTCAGTGACCTGAGGGACAACGGAAGAGATTATAGCGCCTTCAAACTTTTTCGGGTTAATGCCGTACATTTCCAGAATATGTTTGAGCTTTATTGCATATTCGGCGTCGGTACAGTGCACCTCCGTGTGAACCCGAACTACATTGAGGATTTTGCCGCTCTCTATGCAGCCCATAACAATGTTTGTATTTCCAACATCAATAGCAAGTATCATATTATCTCTCCCGATTTTTATTTTTCTCAGTTGGCAATGCCGTGGTGGGCAGAGGGACTTTCCACATTAAGGGCGCGGAAGGTGTAGCCGTTATTGAGGCCCCAGTTTATTATCTGCTCCACTGCGTTTACGCTGTAATCCTTAACATCGTGCTGAAGCACCACAGCGGCTTTCATTCCTCTGCAGCCTGAGGTAACATTCTCAACAACCACGGAGGTTTTAGTTGTTTCCCCTGCATCTCCGCTGGAAACGTTCCAGTCAAAATACTGGTAGCCTTCGTCCTGAAGCTGCTTTGCAAGTCTTGTCATTATTCCGGGATTAAACCTGCTGACAGTGTTTGAACTGCCGCCGGGGAAACGGACAAGGTCGGTATACTCCCCTGTCTGCTGGTAAATAAGCTCCTCCACCTTACCCAGATCATCAAAATAAGCCTCCTCGCTGGCATAGACCTGCTTATAGTTATGAGTGGCGGTGTGAGCGCCTATGCTGTGGCCCTCGCGGTAGGCCCTGCCGATACAGTCTGCATAATCAGGGTTAAGGCAGGTCACAAAGAAGGTGGCCTTTACATCGTACTTTTTCAGTATATCCAGAAGCTGATCTGTGTAGGGGCCGGGGCCGTCGTCAAAGGTCAGGTAAATTGTTTTCTCGTTTTCGGGGATAGGCTCAAAGTCATCATTGTGAACAACAGTAACTTTTCTGAATGCCTCCACAACCTCGCCCTGTGCGTTTTCAATGTAATATCTTATCTGATATTCGCCGGGAGTGCGGTAGTCAACCTCGCCCTCAGTCTGTACATATTCGGAAAGGTCATTTCCCTTGCTGTCGAAAACCTGAATTCCCGGGTCTTTATAGTGGTGGTGAGCCTTAACCTCGCACTCTGCATCCCCTAAAAGCTCAATCTGGGGGGCAGTGTCGGTAAAGCTTGACTGTCTGGAAACAGTGGTGCTGTTGCCGTTGGAGTCGGTGACGGTGTATTCCAGTCTGTCGGGATATTCTACCCGCTCCACCTTGTCAGTAATATCGCCGTCAAAATTATCTTCGGCGGTGTAGCCCTCTTCCTCGTAGCCGGTGAACCAGTCAGGCTCATAGCCTTCCGTATAATTAAGGGTAATTACAGGGGCGGTAGTGTCCACGACCTCTACTATACGCTCCGTGGAAACCTCTCTTCCCATGTAGCGCACCTTATATTGGAGAGTATACTGTCCCAGCTTTTCCGTGTCAACCTCTCCCGCGGTTTTCAGTTTAAGATGTCTCTTTCCCTCACCGAAAAGCCGGCCGTTGCTTACAGCCCACACGCCGGGGTCTTTAAATTCCTCGCCGTATTCCTGCTTTATAGTTGAGTCATCCTTTAAATAAAAGCGGACATGCCTTCCGTCTATAAAAAGAAGCGCCGCCGCGGCGATAATAAGACACACAGCGGTAATAATAAGTGCAACGGCAAGTCCGTGCTTTTTCTTTGGTTTTTCTTTTATTTCTTCGCTCTCGGTTTTTTCTTTGTGCTTTTTCATCTTTTTCACTCCGAATCTTTATCTTTTCCCGGTCATTATACACCATGATTTTATATATGGAAGAGCAGGAAGGCAGAATTTAGAATTTTTAAGAATTGGCCTTTCCGCCTTTATTTTTCATCACGCAGCATTATACATCATAATTTATATTTTTGCACTCAAATATCTGTATTTACAAGATAATTATTTACAGCAAAATGTCTTTCGCTCCTTGATAATATTCCCAAGCTATGATATATTTATTTGTTGCCGACAACAGGCAAAATATATCTCTGCGGCAGCCAGCCGCGGGAAAGGATTTGAATAATGAAAAACACAGAAAAAACCATGGACAAGATTGTTGCCCTGTGCAAAAACAGAGGCTTCATCTTCGCAGGCTCTGAAATCTACGGCGGCCTTGCCAACACTTGGGACTACGGCCCTCTGGGTGTAGAGCTCAAGAACAATGTTAAAAAGGCATGGTGGAAAAAGTTCGTACAGGAAAACCCCTACAACGTGGGTCTGGACGCTGCAATCCTCATGAACCCTCAGACCTGGGTGGCTTCCGGTCATCTGGGCGGCTTCTCCGACCCTCTCATGGACTGCCGCGAGTGCAAAGAGCGCTTCAGAGCTGATAAGCTTATTGAAGACTGGTGCAACGGCACCGGCTTTGAGCTTCCCAAGCCCATCGATGCTTTCTCTCAGGACGAGATGAAGGCCTTCATCGAGGAGCATGAAATTCCCTGCCCCAGCTGCGGCAAGCATAACTTTACAGATATTCGTCAGTTCAACCTTATGTTCAAGACCTTCCAGGGCGTTACCGAGAATGCCAAGAACACCGTTTACCTCCGTCCTGAAACCGCTCAGGGTATATTCACAAACTTTGTAAATGTTCAGCGCTCCACCAGACGCAAGCTCCCCTTCGGTATCGCACAGATCGGTAAGAGCTTCAGAAACGAAATCACCCCCGGTAACTTCATTTTCCGTGTGCGTGAATTTGAGCAGATGGAGCTTGAATTCTTCTGTGAGCCCGGCACCGATCTGGAATGGTTTGATTACTGGCGCACCTTCTGCCACAACTTCCTGCTGAACATCGGTCTCAAGGAAGAAAACCTCCGTCTCCGTGATCATGACCCCGAGGAGCTGTGCTTCTACTCCAAGGCTACAACCGACTTTGAGTTCCTCTTCCCCTTCGGCTGGGGCGAACTCTGGGGCGTTGCAGACCGTACCGACTACGACCTCACTCAGCATCAGACCGTTTCCGGTCAGGATCTGAGCTACTACGACCAGGAAAAGAACGAGCATTACATCCCCTATGTTGTTGAGCCTTCTCTGGGTGTTGAGCGTACCGTGCTTTCCGTTCTGGTTGAAGCTTACGACGAGCAGGTTGTCGGTCAGGACAAGAAGGGCAACGACGATGTTCGTACCGTTATGCACCTGCATCCCGCTCTGGCTCCCTTCAAGTGTGCAATTCTGCCTCTGAGCAAGAAGGAAGTTCTCACCGGCCCTGCAAAAGAGCTGTACAATGAGCTTTCCAAGGAGTTCATGTGCGATTACGATGAGACCGGTTCTATCGGTAAGCGCTACCGCCGTGAGGATGAAATCGGTACTCCCTTCTGCGTCACCTTTGACTTTAACACCGTCGGCACCGAGACCGACGAGAAGGATGACTGCGTAACTATTCGTGAAAGAGACACCATGGAGCAGGTTCGTATCCCCATTTCTCAGGTTAAGGATTACATTTTGGAACGCATTAAGTTTTAATGTTTAATGAATGAAAGATTTTGAGGTAATTTAAAGTGAAGCATGGATTTATTAAGGTAGGGGCAGCCTCTCCTGTTATAAAGGTTGCCGATACAGATTTCAATGCCGAACGTATCATTGAATCTATCAAAGACGCCGCTGAAAAGGGCGTAAAAGTTCTTGTTTTCCCTGAGCTGAGCCTTACCGGCTGCAGCTGCTATGACTTAATCAGCCACAAGGTTCTCCTTGATGGCGCAAAAGAAGCTCTCGTACATGTTGTTGCCGCCACCAAGGACATTGACATGCTGTGCTTTGTCGGTCTGCCCTACGCAGACGGCGGAAAGCTTTATAGCTGTGCTGCCGTTATCTATAACGGTGAGCTTATGGGTCTTGTTCCTGCCGAAAACTGCTATGACGGTCCCTTCACCGGCTCTGCCGTTGAAGAGGCAAAGCTCATAAACATCGGCAAGCTTGAAACCCTGCTTTTAAGAAGCGACAGCATTTTCACCTGCGATGCAGTTCCCGGCTTCACCGTAGCCGTTGAGCTGGGCGCAGATCTGGACGCTGTCATCTCTCCTGCCGTATGGCACGCACAGGCAGGCGCAACCATTATCGCCCAGATGGCCTCCTTCCCTGAGACCGTCACCTCCACCGAAAATGCAGAGCTTAACGCCCGCTACGAATCAAAGCGTCTCCGCTGCGGTCTTGTAATGGCAGCTCCCGGCAAGGGCGAAAGCACCACCGACAACGTTTTCTCCGGCCTGTGCATGGTCTCTGAGGACGGCGAAATTCTCGCTCAGAGCGAGGGCGAAAGCAGCCTTGCAATCAGCGAGATTGACGTTGAGCACATGACAAATATCCGCCTTAAAAACGGCAGCTTCTGGGATGACAATTCCCATGATGAGTATATCTTCGGCATGGAGCCTGTTGAAACAGAGCTTACCAGAACCTACAACATGTACCCCCACCTGCCCTCCAAGGAGGAGGATATGGAGGCATATTGCAGACGTGTTCTTGACATTCAGGTTTCCGCTCTCTGCAAGCGCATGGAGTATGCGGGCCTTGACCACTGCGTTGTAGGTATCTCCGGCGGTGTTGACTCCACTCTCTGCGTCATGGTATGCGCCATGGCAGTCAAGAAACTGGGTCTGCCTCCCGAGAATGTTGTTGCATGCACCCTGCCCTGCTTCGGTACTTCTTCCCGTACCAAGTCCAATGCAATCATTGTAGCTGAGCAGTGCGGCGCTGAGGTAAGAGTAATTGACATCGGCAAGAGCGTATACCAGCACTTTGATGACATCGGCCACGCTCACGATGATTACTCCATAGCCTTCGAGAATGCACAGGCACGTATGCGCACCATGGTTCTCATGGACATTGCAAACAAGGTAAACGGCCTTGATGTAGGTACTGAGGATCTGAGCGAGTTCATCGACGGCTGGTGCACCTACAACGGCGACCACACCAGCATGTACGACGTCAACATGGGTCTTACCAAGACTCAGGTTCGTGCAAACGTCCGATACATTGCAGAGCGCACCGAGGACAAGGTTCTCGCTGCAAGCCTGTGGGATGTTCTGGACTGCCCCGTAACTCCCGAGCTGCTGCCTATCCACGACGACCAGATTGAGCAGAAGAGTGAGGATGCCGTCGGCTCTTACAGCCTTCAGGACTTCTTCACCCACAAGATGCTCATGTGCGGCTTTACTCCTGCCAAGAGCTTCCGTCTGGCAAAGCAGGCCTACGGCAAGCAGTTTACCGATGAGGAGCTGCTGCGCTGGCTCAAGAGCTACTGCAAGCGTCTCTTCTCCCAGCAGTTCAAGCGTTCCTGCCTTATGGACGGTCCCGCTGTCGGTACCTTCTCCGTATCCCCCAGAAACGGTTTCCTCATGCCCTCCGACGGAGAGTGCACTCTCTTTGTCAAGGAAGTTGAGGAGCTGGAAAAAGAGCTTCTGGGCTGATAAATTAAATATAAGAATCCGCATAATAAGAAGCCGCATAAAAATGCGGCTTCTCAGTCTGTCGAAAAAGGTGCAGCTAATGCTGATTTTTTTGACTTTGATATGGTAAAATGGACTTGGGTGATAGAAGCTGCTGGTAAAA
>RCNI01001083.1_pt1 | contig 15389 bp, 14 predicted proteins | sample 2041151 | NCBI WGS metagenome assembly RCNI01 (sample SAMN09708214, study PRJNA481090) | feces metagenome | isolation source: feces | place: Antarctica: Albino Rookery | reverse complement strand
ATATTATTAATGATAAATTAAAAAATATAGATAGTATCATATTTGATAATGATTATAAATTTTTATTTTATATAGATCCAATAACAACTAAAATAGTTAAATTTGATATATTAAAATCTAATGCAAATGATACAGAGTTATACGAAATATTTACTAAAAAAACTCAAAATAGAGATTTAAAAATTATTCATTCATTAAATAATAGTGATAAAGAAATATATGAAATTAGAGCAATAGATGATAATAATTTTGTTTTACTATATACAGATGAATATTTTAAAGCAACAAATAAAATAACTATTAATGAAGAAATTAAATTACAATCTGAAATATATGTTAATAATGAATTTAAAGAAAAAGTTGAATTTGAGTTATATGAAGAAGAAAGAAATATAAAAGGAAATTTAATAGTAAAAAAAGAAAAAGAATATACTTTAAAATTTAATATTAATATAACAAATAGAGAAGGAGAACTTTTAAAAGAAGAAGACTTACATAATGCAACAAATTTAGACAATTTAACTAATGATGAAATTAAACAAATAAAAAGTAAAATAGTTAAAAGTTTATTAAAATCTAAATTTGGTAAAGAAATGATTAAAATCTTTGTAACAACATCATTAGCAAATGAAATATAATAAAATACCTTAAACATTGTTTAAGGTATTATTTTTGTATATAAATATCATTTAAATAACTTAAGAAAGATTCTTTAGGAAAATTAAAACTATATGAATATGCTTCTAAAGCTTGAGTTTTAAATTGTTTTTTGAATTTTTCATTAATCTTAGTAAAACCATATTTTTCATCTGATAAAATAGGATGCCCAATATGTGCTAAATGTGCACGTATTTGATGTGTTTTACCTGTTTTAATTTTTACTTCTAGAAGTGAATAATCTTTATATTCTTTTAAAACTTTATATGATGTTGTTATTTTTTGACTTCCTTTAACGAATTTATCATAAATAAACACTAAGGATTTAGATGCATCTTTAAAAAGAAAATTATTTAAAACATTTTCCTTTTTATCTAATATACCATATACATATGCATGATATGTTTTTTCTACATATGAATATTTAAAAGCTTTAAACATTTCATCTAGAGCTTTTTTGTGCTTTGCAAGTATTATTAATCCTTTTGTATTTCTATCTAATCTATGGCAAAGAAATAATTTATCATTTTGAGTTTGAATTTGTAATATATTTTCTAAACTCATTTCACCATTTTTATCTTTATTTTCTGCTAAAATTCCGGCAGGTTTATCTGCAACTAATATATTTTCATCTTCATATATTATATCTATTTTAGAAGGTAAATTGTATAGAAGTTGATCTGATATATATATTAAAAGTTCATCTCCGTTCTTAATCATAACATCTTCTGAAGTTCTTTTGCCATTTATTTTTATATCTTTTTGTTTTAATGCTTTACGTACAGTATTTATACTTACTTTTGGAAAATTTTTAGTTATATATGTTGTAAGTTTTACTGTCTTATTTTTTTCTAAATTTTTTACTTTTAATTCTTTCATATTTATATTATATTATACAGATGTAAAAATTACAACTTATACATTGATTTTTACTAGTTTTTGTAGTATAATTTTATTAATTATTGTATAGAGAATAGGTAGGGATAGTAATGGAAAATAATATAGATATACAAAATTTAAGTGATAAATTAATAAATCAGATAGAAGCTACTAAAGATTTAAGTTCTTTAGAAGAAATAAGGGTAAGTGCTTTAGGTAAAAAAGGGGAAGTTACTGCATTATTAAAAAAAATGGGTAGTATTCCAGCAGAAGATAGACCAGCATTTGGTGCTATGGTAAATAAACTTAGAGCTGAAATAGAAGAAAAATTAGAAAACAAGAAAAAAGTATTAGAAGATGCAGAGTTTTCTAAAAAAATGGAAAATGAAAAAATAGATATAACTATGCCAAGTAAAAAACAAGTGGTTGGAACTAAACATCCACTTACACATGTTATAGATGAACTTAAAGATATATTTATAGGAATGGGATATCAAATAGCAGAAGGACCAGAAATAGAAACATGTTATAATAATTTTGATGCTTTAAATGCACCAAAAGATCATCCTTCTCGTGATGTGCAAGATACTATGTATATTACAAATGATATTATACTAAGATCTCAAACTTCACCAGTACAAGTAAGAACAATGCTTGAAAATAATCCACCTATTAAAGTAATATGTCCAGGTAGAGTATATAGAGCAGATGATATAGACGCAACACATTCACCTGTATTCCACCAACTAGAAGGATTAGTTATAGGAGAAGGAATTACAATGGCACATTTAAAAGGTGCACTTTCAGATTTTGTTAAAAATTATTTTGGAAAAGATACAAAAATAAAATTAAGACCACACCACTTTCCATTTACAGAACCTTCTTGCGAAGTAGATGTTAGTTGCTTTGTATGTGGAGGAAAAGGATGTAAAACTTGTAAAGGAGAAGGATGGATAGAAATTCTAGGAGCTGGAATGGTACATCCAAACGTATTAAAAGCTGGAGGAATAGATCCAGAAAAATATACAGGATTTGCATTTGGAATGGGAATTGAAAGAATAGCAATGATAAAATATGACTTAAATGACTTAAGATTATTATATGAAAACGACACAAGATTTTTAAAACAATTCTAAAAGAAAAGGGGATAAAAAATGAACGTATCAAAAGCATGGCTTGATGAATATGTAAAAACAAATAAAGAAGCCAAAGAAATATCAGATAAATTAACTATGACTGGTACTAAAATGGAAATAATAGAAAAATACGGAGCTAAAGTTTCAAGTATAGTTACTGGTAAAGTTATTAAAATAGAAAATTTAGATGAAAATACAAAAGTACTTACAATAGATGTAGGAGAAAAAGAAGTTAAAGCAGTAGCTAAAATAGCAGATGTAGAAGTAGGAGATATTACAGCTGTAGCTTTAGATGGAGCTAAGACTTTAAATAAAGAAGTACATGCATCAGAAGTTATGGGAGTATACTCAGAAGCAATGGTATGCCACGTAGCAGAACTTGGACTTTCTAAAGAAGAATTTGGAAAAGTAAAAGAAAGCGGTATGATTATATTTAGAGAAGATACAAAACTAGGAGAAGATGTATCTAAACTTTTAAAATTAAATGATGATGTAATTGAATTTGAACTTACACCAAATAGAGCAGATTGTTATTGCGTAGAAGGAATAGCAAAAGAACTTGCAGCATCTTACTTTTTACCTTTTAATGATATTCACAAAGAAGATAAAATAAGAGAAGATAAAATAGTTAATGATATAGACGGGTTAAAAGTTTCAGTAGAAACAGATAACTGTTATAGATATAATTTAAAAGTTGTTAAAAATGTTAAAATAGAAAGATCACCACTTTGGCTTGAACAAAAATTAATTAAAGCAAATATAAGACCAATAAATAATATTGTAGATATAACAAATTATGTTATGATTACACTTGGACAACCACTTCATTCTTTTGATAGTACAAAACTTGCTGGAAATGAAATTAAAGTAAGAATGGCAAAAGAAAATGAAAAAATAACATTATTAGATGGAGAAGAAAAAACATTAACTAAAGAAGATTTAGTAATTGCAGATAGCAAAAATCCAGTAGCACTTGCAGGTGTTATGGGAGGACTAGATTCTGGAATTAATGAAAATACAACTACTGTTGCATTTGAATCAGCTACATTTAAAAGAGGAGTTGTAAGACTTACAGCAAAAAGAAATGGTGTGCGTACAGAAGCTTCAGGAAGATTTGAAAAAGGACTTTCAGAAGAATCTACATTACCTGCATTAAACCTTGCATGTAGCTTAATCGAAAAATTAGGATGCGGAGAAGTTGTAGATGGATATATAGATATTTATCCAGTTAAACAAGAAAAAAATGTTATAACATCTAGCTATGAATATATAAGTAATTTTATTGGAACAAAAATTTCAAAAGAAACAATAGATAAAATATTTACTACTTTAGAAATAGAAATATTAGAAGCAGATGACAAAACATTTACTGTAAGAGCACCATATTATAGAAAAGACTTAGAAATAAAACAAGATTTAGCAGAAGAAGTAGCAAGATTATATGGTTATGATCTTTTAGAAGAAACTCACTTTACTAAAGAAGGAACAGTAGGTCTAAAAACAGAAAAACAAAAATTAGAAGATAAAATAAAAGATGTAATGGTATCTAATGGATATAATGAAATTTATACATACACATTCTTAAATAAAAATGTTTATGATAAACTTGAAATTCCAAAAGACGATAAACTAAGAGAGTGTATAGAAATTATTAATCCATTAAATGCAGACTTTACACACATGAGAACATCTGTAGTACCTACACTATTAGATGCAATGAGAAAAAACTATATTAAGAAAAATTTATCTGTTAATTTATTTGAACTTGCAAAAATATTTTTACATAAAGAAAAAATTGCAGAAAATAAATTACCTTCTGAAAACTTAGTATTATCTCTTGGAATGTATGATAGCAATGTTAAGAAAAAAGATTATGGAAAAAAATTCTTTGAACTAAAAGGAGCAGTTGAAAATGTATTAGAAGCATTATCTATTACAAATTATGATATAGAAAGATACACTGAAAATAATATATATCATAAAGGACAAAGTGCAAAAATTTTAGTAAATGGAGAAATAATAGCATGTTTTGGTAAAGTAAATCCAAAAGTTTCAAATAACTTTGGACTTCCAGAAGAAACATATATTGCTGAAATATCTTTTGAAAAATTATTAGAACTACATAAAGAAAAACTAGAATATACAGAACTTCCAAAATATCAAGCTGCAGAAAGAGATTTAGCTGTAGTAGTAAAAGAAGATTTACTTACTCTAGAAATAGAAAAAGCTATTAAATCAGTATCTGAAAAAGTAGAACAAGTTTCTTTATTCGATGTTTACCAAGGTGAAAACATAGAAAAAGGATTTAAGTCTATGGCATATGCGATTATGTTAAGAGATTTAGAAAAGACTTTAGATACAAAAGAAATAGATGAAATAATGGCAAATGTAGTTAAAACATTAGAAAATAAATTTAATGCACAAATAAGAAAATAAAAAATGAAACACCAAAAATATGGTGTTTCTTTTTTTTCTATTTACAAAGAAAATTATTTGTTATATAATTTTAGTATAAAGAGGAAAAGGAGAATAATATGTTTTACGATAAAGATGAAAGTTATTTAGGAGAGCTATCTAAAAATCTTTTAAAAGACAGAGATTTTAGAGAATTTAAAGATAATTTTAAAGGCTTTGAACTAGAAGATATTGTACAAATGTACGTAGTAAAACTTGCAAATGACATTAATGAAAATTCATTAAAAGTAGAGCCAAGTAAAGAAGATAAAGTAAATAGATTAGAAAAAATAGGTTCTTTTTTAAAGAAAACTAAAAGATTAGATGAAATGAGAAAACTGCAAAATGGACAAGTAATAGAAAAAACATCTAAGTGCCTTGGAAATGAAAATGAAAATCCATTAATAGTTACTAAAAAAGAAATACAAAGAGAGTTTGAAGGGTTTGTAAACAAAAATAAACCAGAAGAAATAGTAGATATGAAGCTTGCTTTCTGGGAAAATAGAGTTACTAAAACTTTAGAAAGTGTAAAAAAATCTGCAATATCTAAACATAATGTGTTATACAAAAAAGAAAGAGAAGAAACAAATGAAAGTCTAAGAAACATAGAAGATAACCTTGCTATAGATAACCCAAGTTTTGTTGCAAAATACCATGAATTTTTATCTAATAAAATAACTAAAGAACAGTTTGAAGGTTCAGAAGAATTTAAAAAAGTAAATAATTTAATAGAAAATAATTATAAAGAAACAGGTAATAAATTTTCTCCTTATGAGATATTTAACATTGCATCTATGCAAGAAAATGTTGCAATTTCATATATCGAGAAAGATACAGCAGTGCAAAATCTTCTTGTTGAAAATAGAAGCTTAGATGTAACATGTTTAGAAGATAAAAGATTTAAAGAAGATGGTGCTTTTAAAGTAGTAAAATTAAAACCAAAGGAAAATAAATTTTCTTCTGCAGTAGAAGTACATACAAGAGCCGAAACAATAGATAAAATAAAAGAAAAGAAAGATATTACAGTAGAAAAAGCAGAAGGCCATAGAGAAAGAAAAATACATATAAAAAATATTTTACTTACTGAGTTTACAGATGAAAAAATAAACAAATTAAAAAATCACATAGATCACATTAATGATTATGACACAGAAACAAAAAGAGTTTTAAAACAATATGCAGGTGTTTTAAATTATGAGGTGCCAGAACTTATACAACAAAAATCTAACAAAAAAGAAGATAATGATTTTATAAAAGGGTTGCAAAGTAAAACAAATAAAAACCATAGAAATAATAATAATAAAAATTATAGAAATAATAGTTACAATATAAATCGAAATAAAAAGAAAAAGAAAAATGATTATGATAGAGGTGAAAGATAATGCTAGATAAAGAAAAATGTAAATATTTAATAAAGACAGCACAGTTTGAAGAATTACAAAAAGTTTTAGAAAAAGAATATATTGAAATTTTTGATAATTTTCTATTAAAAAAATTTCCTAAAGATAAAGTAGATGGCATGTCACTTACAGTAAAAGCAAAACAAATTATGATTTTAAAACCACAAGCAAGAGGGATAATGCTTAGATTTATGAATGCTTATTTAAATGATGGTATGCTTAACACAGAAAATATACAAACACTTCTAAACTTATATAAAAATACATATGAAATATTAAAATAGGTAAACATTTTGTTTATCTATTTTTCTTGACTTTACATAAAAATAATGTTATAATATAAGTATATAAAATTTTCGGAGGTGCTCTAATGAGTAATTCAATAATAATTAATAAAATAAGAACAAATATAATAAATAAATATAATTTAAGTGACACTTTAAAAACAACAGAATTATTTAAAAATGTTATAAAATTAAATCCAAACAAAAGAAGTGTTATACTTAGAATTGAATATTTATTAAATAAAGAAGTTTTATCTAACAACGATATAAATTCTTTAATAAAATTATCTAGTAATTTATAATAGAAGTGCAATTGCACTTCATATTTTTTTTATTTAGGCTCTGTTGATGGTGTAGTTGAAGCAGATGAGATTTTTTTTTCGTATTCTTATAAGGAAACTTGTGTAGGGACTGCACTTGATAGGCAAGGCAATATAATAATCTAATTAAATATCTAAATAACTCTTAAATGGAATAAGTGGATAAATACATTTAACACAGAAAAAGAAACTATACGCACTAAAAATTTAATAGTTCATGGTAATATATCTCACAGTTATACTATGATAAAGAATTTTAAGAAAAGAAAACCAATATTTATATAAATTACATTTTATTAAACAAAAACTGAAATTTATAAGAAAGGGAGGTATTTACTTGAAAAAAAATAATTAGAGATAGTTTAATTTTATTTTTAATAGGTATTGTTTTAGCAGGTATTGTGTGGCGTACTTTAGGTCTTGAGGTTGCAACAATAGCATTAGTGGGATATGGTTTATTTTTAGATATATTTTCAATAGTTAGTAGCAAAGAAAAGAAAATTAATAAAAAATAAAAGTGGACAAGATTAATTATAGCATATGTAGATTCTAAAAAAGACTTAAATAAAGTTATATATATTATACTAGAAAGAAATAATAACCACGGATGTAGTGTAAAAATAAAAGAACATATAACAAATTTAGATAAAGAAAAAATAAATAAACATTTAAATTCTTTAACAAATTAATATAAACGAAGAAGAAGAACTTTCATTTAAAATAGAAGATATTATAGATTTATATGTACCAGTTTATTAAATTTTAAATTAGTATTGAATTGTGTAAAGAAAAATGATATAATGATGGTGAAAAATTTGATTAAATGAATATAACTATGTTCATTATATGTTACTACTCGAAAATAGATAATAAATTTTTGGAGATGATAGTATGAATAATTCTTTTGTATTCATCGTAAATCTAATAAGTATTGTAGTGGCAGTATTAAATATTATAGGTTTTATTATGATTTTCAAAAAAGCAGGAGAAGCTCCTTGGAAAGCAATAATTCCTATATATAATCTAGTTATTTTATGTAGAATAGTTAATATGTCACCATGGCTTGTATTGATCTATTTTGTACCAATAATTAATATCATTTTTTCATGTCTATTATTTTATAGACTGTCTAAGTGTTTTGGACATGGTGGAGGTTACTTTGCAGGACTTTTATTTTTAACTCCAATTTTTACTCTTATACTTGGTTTTTCAGAAGATGAGTATAGACAAATTGAAAGACTATAATTAAAAAAAGAGATGTATATATTACATCTCTTTTTTAGGTGTTGGCATAACGTTATAAAAGTAATATAATATAAGTATATAAAAAATTTGGAGGTGCTCTAAGGAGTAAATCAAATAAAACAAAATTTAGTTGCTAAGTTTAATTTAAATAATAATTTAATTACTTTAGCTATTAAGCAAGAGCCAAAATTAAGATCAGTTTTATTACAAATTAATTATTTATTAAACCAAACAACTTACAATAAGGAAGATTGTGAACTCTTAGAAGAGCTTGCAGCTTGCTTATAAAAAGTTCTAAGTTATTACTTAGAACTTTTTTCTAATATATAAACAATTGCATTTAATGATTCGTCTTTTAAAGCTTGCTCGTTTAAAGAGTTATGCTTGTGATAAATTAATTCATGACAAAGATTTTCTATTATAGCTATACAAATATGAATTTTTTCGTTTAAGTTTTTTATATTATATCCATTTTTAATTAATAAATTAGCAAACTTTGTAGTCATTTCTATTTCAGATTCTTTAAAAATATTATATATATCTTCATCTAGATGACTCATAGCAAGCATTTCTTCGTGCTCTGATTTACAAATAGCATGTTTTTTTAAGAAAATATCTAAAATTTTTTCAAGTACTTTTTTTAAATTAGAAGTATCTATTTTATCTTGATTATCTAAGATTTCTATTAAGGGATACATGATATTATTTGAATATTCTTTGATTCCTTCTAAAAAGATATCCTTTTTATCTTTAAAATAATTATATATAATTCCTGTTGAAACTCCTGCAGCTTTAGCTATATCTGCAGTATTAACATTGTGATAACCTTTTTCACAAATAAGATCAAAACCACATTTTATAATATTAGATTTTTTTTCAATAGACCTTTTTTGTACAGGATTTCTTATTTTTGCTTCATTCATTTTTATTAACTACCTTTCTGTAATACCTATATTATAACAAAAAAATATATTAAAAACAATAATATGAAAAAAGTTTCATATTTTATTGACAATAAATGTAGTTTTGTATATAATTGAAGTGAAATATGAAATAAATTTCAGATAAGGGGTGTAATATGGATAAAAATGCAGAAAAAAATAATTTAGCCATGCTTAAAGTAGGTGAAAAAGCAAGAGTAGTTAAAATAAATGAAACTAATAAAGAAATTAGAAGACATTTATTAGATATGGGAATTACAAGAGGAGTTGAAATAACAGTTAAAAAAATTGCTCCAATGGGAGATCCTATAGATATTTTATTAAGGGATTATGAATTATGTATTAGAAAGGCAGATTTAAAAAATATAATGATAGAGGTGATAAAATGAGAGTAGCTTTAGTAGGAAATCAAAATAGTGGTAAAACAACATTATTTAATTTGTTAACAGGAATGAATGCTAAAATAGGAAATTGGCCTGGTGTAACAATTGAAAAGAAAACGGGGATTATTAAAAATACAAATCATGAAATCACAGATTTGCCTGGTATTTATTCTTTAAGTCCATATAGTGAAGAAGAAGAAGTATCTAGAAAATATGTATTTGAAGAAAATCCAGATGTAATAATAAATATAGTGGATAGTACATCATTAGAACGTAGTTTGTATCTAACAACTCAGCTTTTAGAATTAGATTGCAAAGTAATTGTTGCATTAAATATGACAGATATTTTAGCTAAAAAAGGAATTAAAATAAATGCTAAAAAATTAGAAGAAAAATTAGGAGTTAAGGTTGTAGAAATATCTGCATTAAAAGAAACAGGTATTGATAAATTAATAAGTGCTATTGATAATGGATTTAAAAATACATATGTACAAATATATGATGATAAATTAGAAGAAAATTTAAATGATATAAAGAAAAATTTAGATATTAAATTAAGACACAAAGATTTTATTGCAGTTAATTTAATGCAAAAAGATAAAAGATTTAAAGAATACTTAACAGATAATATAAAGAAAATAAGAGAAGAAACTTTAAAAAATTATGATACAGATTTAGAAGAAGTTGTGGCTACAGAAAGATACGATTTTATTTCTAAAATAAAAGGAGAAGTTTTTAGTAAAAAACATACTAAAGAAAATGTATCTGATAAGTTAGATAAAATCTTTTTAAATAAATGGTTAGCTTTTCCTATATTTGTAGTTATAATGTTTTTAATATATTACTTATCTGTTGGAGTAGTTGGATCTTTTACAGTTGATTTTATAACAGATAATGTAGCAAAATTTGGAGAAATTGTAGAAAGTACATTTTTATCTAAAAATATATCTCCTTGGCTTACAAGTTTAGTAGTAGATGGAATAATAGCAGGTGTAGGAGCAGTAATTGGATTTATACCACAATTAATTATTTTGTTTGTATGTATTGCAATATTAGAAACAACAGGATATATGTCTAGAGTAGCACTTTTACTAGACAAAGTTTTTAGAAAAATAGGGTTAAGCGGAAAAAGTTTAATACCTTTTATAGTAGGTTCGGGATGTAGTGTTCCAGGAATAATGGGAACAAGAATAATAGAAAATCAAGATGAAAGAGAAATGACTACAATATTAACACCATTTATACCATGTAGTGCAAAATTACCAATAATAGCGTTATTCTCAAGTTATTTCTTTGGAAAAAATTCTGGATTTGTATCTGCATCATTATATTTTCTAGCTATAATAGTTATAATAATAAGTGCATTGATAATGAAAAAATTTGTATATAAAAATACATCAACAACATTTATATCTGAATTACCAGATTATAAATTACCAAATGTTAAATATGTTTTAAAAGATGTATTTGATAAAGTAATTGCATTTATTAAAAGAGCAGGTAGTGTTATATTAATATGTTCAATTATTATATGGTTTTTACTTTCATTCTCATTTAAATTTGAATATGGAGTAAATATAGAGGATAGTATGTTAGCTACAATTGGTAAAAAAATATCTTGGGTATTTAAACCAATGCTTGGAGTAGATAGCTGGGGAGCTACAGTATCTGCAATACAAGGATTAGTAGCAAAAGAACAAGTTATTTCATCTATGTCTGTAATTGCAGGATTTTCAGAAGACGTTGATGAAGGAAGTAAAATATTTGGTGATGGAAGTATATTTAACTTCTTTAATATGGCATCTGCATATGCATTTATGATATTTAATTTATTTAGTGCGCCTTGTTTTGGAGCAATAGGAGCTATGAAAAGAGAACTAGGCGGAACACGTAAAATGTTAAAAGCAATCGCCTTCCAAACTTTACTTGCTTGGTGTTTAGCTACATTATTTTACCAAGTAGGAATAAGAATTGGTTCAATTGGAATTCTTAATGTTATTGTTATAGCTGTTATATTATTAGCAATTGTTATAGCAATAAGAAGTTTAAATAAAAATAAAAATGAATGTATGGGATGTCCATATTCTAAAAATTGTAATAAAAAATAATTTATAACATTGGAAGTTTAAAAAACTTTCAATGTTTTTTTATTTAAATTAAATTACATATTGATTTTATTTTTTTTATATAATATTATATATATATAGGAGTTAAGATATATGGGAAATAATAAAAATTTGTTAAAGAGGGTTATTGAGTTTGGTAAAAAAACAATGAATATTATTCCAGATAACAAAGAAAAAACAGAAAATGTAGTTAAAGAGGAAAATCCAACAATAGATGAAAGTTTGTTAACAAGGGAAGAAAAAATAGTTAATAGTTTAAAAATAAAAGTTACGCCAACAATTACAGAAAAGCAAACCAAAGTAGTTAAGCAAAAACAAAAAACAGCTATGTTGTTTTTCTTAGATAGAATGAAAGAGGTTACTAAATCTTGTAATACTAAAGATGGAAATAATAAAATATATGATGTTATAACAGAAAGATTAAAAGATATTAATTTCATAATAACATCTGAAGAAAATTATAGAGAAAGATATAATGAGGGAAAACCAGAATATCAAAAGAATAATTTATTTATGCCAGCTGGATATTATAGTATAAAAGAAAATAGTATTTATATGAAAGTAGAACCTTATTTAAGAGAGAACTTAGCAAAAGGTGAATTACCTAAAATGTGTTTTTCTACATTAATTCATGAAACATTACATGGAGTATCAACAAACCAAAAAGACAAAGCAGGACTTATGATTGTTGAAAAGAATAAAAGAGGAGATGAAACAATAATAGGTAGAGGCTTTAATGAAGCAGCGACTGTAGACTTAACAGAAAAAGTAATAGGAAAATCACGTGTAAATGGGTATTCAGAAGATTATAAAGAAGTATTAAATACTGTAAGATCTATTGCAGATATAAAAGAAAAAGAATATCTAAAGATGTATTTTATAGATAATAATTGGTATAACAAAGAATTAGAACGAAGATTTAACCCTTCTGAAACTAACAAAAATGGATTGAAAAAAGTAATAACAAATTATGATAATAGAAATGTTAATACCAAATTTAATAAAGATGTAGTAATTAAGAATTTATATGAAGGTTTTTCAAATAATTATGTAGAAAAAAAAGATACAGAAAAAGCAAAATACAAAGAAAAATTTATGGACAATATGTCAGATTTAGTAGATTATTTTGAAACAGATAATATAGATTTACAAGTAGAAAAATATATTAAAAAAGCAAGTACTACTAAACTTGAAAGAGATAGTATACTAGAAAAAAGTAAAGAAGAAAAATATAAAGATACAGATGAATATATAAGATAATGAAGTATAATGCTTCATTATTTTTTTACATTTTTTTGCTTTTTTATTGTTTAATTTTTTTACTAGTGATATAATTTTCATAAGGAGGTTACTATGAAAAAAATATTAGAAAAATTAGAATTTGTTGTTGTTGTAATAGTAATAATTGCAATTTTAGTATTACCATCTATTCTAAGAAATAAATCAGAACAAGATATTAATAATAAACTTGTTATGGCTACAGAAGCTGGATTTGCACCATATGAGTTTTACGAAAAACAAAATATAGTTGGTGTAGATGTAGAAATAGGAAGAGAAGTAGCAAAAGCTATGGGAAAAGAATTATATGTTAAGGATATAGCATTTGATTCGTTAATAAATGAATTAAAAACAGGAAAAGCAGATTTTGTTGCAGCAGGTATGTCAATAACAGAAGAAAGATTAGAAGAAGTGGATTTTACTGTTGAATATGCTACATCTAGACAAGTTGTTGTAGTACGTAAAGATGAAACAAGAATCCTTAATCCATATGATATTGCAGGTAAAAAAGTAGTTGTACAACTTGGAACAGTTGCAGATACAGTTCTTACATCTGAATATAAAGATGTAGAAGTATTAAGACAAAAGAAATATTTAGCAGGAATAGAAGATGTAAAATCTAAAAAAGCAGATGCAATGGTAATGGATTATTTACCAGCTAAAAAAATAGTAGAAGAAAATCCAGATTTAAAAATATTACCTAAAGAATTATTTGAAGACAAATATGGAATGGCGGTAAGAAAAGGAAACACTGAACTATTAAATCAAATTAACAGTGTTTTAGAAAAATTAATGAAAGAAGGAAAAATAGCAGAATATATAATTAAATATTCTGAAAAGTGAGGTGAATAAAGTTGGGATTTATACAAAACTTATGCAATGACTTTTATAAAACTATAGTATTAGATGATAGATATATTTTTATATTAGAAGGATTAAGAAATACAATATTAATATCTTTTTTTGCAATTTTAATTGGTATATTTTTAGGTGGTTTAATTGCACTAATAATAGATTTAACTAAAGATAAAAAAGGATTAAAAATATTTTCTGGAATATGTAAAGTGTTTATAAATATAATTAGAGGAACACCAGTAGTTCTTCAACTTATGATTATTTATTATATTATTTTTAGAAATATAACAAATATAAATTTAATTTTTGTAGGTTCTCTAGCATTTGGAATTAATTCATCTGCATATGTTGCGGAAATAATAAGAGCAGGTATTAATTCTGTAAATAAAGGACAAACTGAAGCTGCTTTATCTCTTGGACTTAGCAAAATGCAAACAATGATGTATATAGTAATGCCACAAGCAATACGTGCTATATTACCTACACTTGGTAATGAATTTATAGCTTTAATAAAAGAAACAGCGGTAGCAGGATATATAGGAATAATGGATTTGACAAAATCATCAGATATAATTGCATCTAGAACATATGATTATTTCTTCCCATTAATTATAGTAGCATTAATTTATTTAATAATTGTTTTATACCTTACTAGAATAATGAATAAACTTGAAAGGAGATTAAACAATGGTAGAGATTAAAAATTTATATAAAAATTATGGGAAACTAAAAGTATTAAAAGATATAAATTTAAAAATAGAAAAAGGTGAAAAGGTAGTTTTAATAGGACCATCTGGTTCTGGTAAAAGTACACTTTTAAGATGTATTAATTACTTAGAAACACCTACTAAAGGCGAAATTGTAATTAATGGTGAAGTCTTAGAAAATAATGCGAAAAAATTAAGTGAAATAAGAGAAAATGTAGGAATGGTGTTTCAAAATTTTAATTTGTTTCCTAATATGACAGTATTACAAAATATAATGTTAGCACCAATTAAAGTAAAGGGGCTTTCAGAAGAAAAAGCAAAAAGAAAAGCATATGAATTACTTAGAAAAGTAGATTTATTTGATAAAAAAGATGTTTATCCAAGTAGTTTAAGTGGAGGACAAAAACAAAGAATTGCAATTGCAAGAGCACTGGCTATGGAACCTGAAATTATGCTTTTTGATGAACCAACTTCTGCTTTAGATCCAGAGATGGTAGGTGAAGTTTTAAATATAATGAAAGATCTTGCTAAGGAGCAAATTACTATGATAGTTGTAACACATGAAATGGGATTTGCAAAAGAGGTTGCAGATAGAGTTATATTTATGGAAGAAGGAAAAATAGTAGAGCAAGGAATACCTAGTAAAACATTTGCTAACCCTAAAACAGATAGATTAAAGGAATTTTTATCTAAAATATTAAAATAAGTGCATATGCACTTATTT